>Ga0075425_100000454_pt1 | contig 38264 bp, 39 predicted proteins | sample SoiMethybrSBSTD4_FD_75300 | JGI IMG/M metagenome (GOLD analysis project Ga0075425, IMG submission 75300) | Bulk soil microbial communities from a Populus tree surrounding site in Tennessee, USA - Soil MetaG P. TD hybrid SBSTD4 | ecosystem: Environmental > Terrestrial > Soil > Tree plantation... | reverse complement strand
AAGCCGCCCCCACCCAGAAATTCCGCGGCAGCGAGTGGCGCACCGTGCTCTCGCTCCTTCCTTATGTCCTTGAATACAAGTGGCGGGTGGCCGGGGCGCTCGTCTGCCTGATCGCCGCCAAGCTGGCCAACGTCGGCGTGCCGCTGGTGATGAAGCAGGTGGTCGACCGGCTGGACGCGCAGACCGCGCTGCTGGCCGTCCCGGTGGCGCTGCTGGCGATCTACGGCATCCTCAGGTTCTCGGCGACGCTCTTCGCCGAGCTGCGCGACGTGATCTTCGTGCCGGTGACGCAGCGCGCGATCCGGCGCCTCGCGCTCGGCGTGTTCCGGCATCTGCACAGCCTGTCGCTGCGCTTCCATCTGGAGCGACAGACCGGGGGCATGACGCGCGACATCGAGCGCGGCACGCGCGGCATCTCGACGCTGCTCTCGTACCTGATCTTCTCCATCATCCCGGTGATCCTCGAGTTCACGCTGGTCGCCGTGGTCCTGCTGCACAAGTTCGACTGGCGCTTCGCGGCGGTCACCTTCGGCGCGGTGATCATCTACATCACGTTCACGGTGCTGATCACCGAGTGGCGGATGGAGATCCGCCGCCGCGCCAACGAGCTCGACTCGCGCGCCAACACCCGCGCCATCGACTCGCTGCTCAACTACGAGACGGTGAAGTACTTCGGCAACGAGGAGTTCGAGGCGCGCCGCTACGACGACAACCTGCAGCGCTACGAGTCGGCGGCGGTGAAGAACGAGGCGTCGCTCGGCATCCTCAACATCGGCCAGAGCTTCATCATCGCCGGCGCGGTCACCGCGCTGATGCTGCTTACCGCCGAGGGCGTCGCTGCGCGCTCCTTCACGCTCGGCGACCTGGTGCTGGTGAACGGGCTCCTGATCCAGCTCTACATCCCGCTCAACTTCCTCGGCATGGTGTACCGCGAGATCAAGCAGGCGCTGCTCGACATGGACCGCATGTTCCGGCTGCTGGGCGAGCACCGCGAGGTCGAGGACACGCCCGGCGCGGTGGCCGTCCCGGCGGGATCGGCGGCCGTCACTTTCCAGGGAGTGAATTTCTCCTATGAGCCGGACCGGCAGATCCTGTTCGAGGTCAGCTTCAGCATCGGCGCCGGCCAGCGCGTCGCGGTGGTCGGGCACTCGGGCTCGGGCAAGTCGACGCTGGCGCGGCTCCTTTACCGCTTCTACGACGTCTCGCACGGCAGCATCAAGGTGAGCGGCATCGATGTGCGCGACCTGCGGCAAAAGAGCCTGCGGGCCGCGATCGGCATCGTTCCGCAGGACACCGTGCTCTTCAACGACACCGTGCTCTACAACATCCGCTATGGCCGGCCGGAGGCGAGCGACGCGGAGGTGTTCGACGCCGCGCGCGCCGCGCACATCCACGACTTCATCGAGTCGCTGCCGAAGAAGTACCAGACGATGGTGGGCGAGAGAGGGCTGAAACTGTCGGGCGGAGAAAAGCAAAGGGTCGCCATCGCGCGCGCGCTCCTGAAGAGCCCGCGCATCCTGATCTTCGACGAGGCGACTTCCGCGCTCGACTCGCGCGCGGAGAAGGCGATCCAGGCCGAGCTCGAGCGCATCGCGCAGGGCCGCACCACGCTCGTGATCGCGCACCGCCTGTCCACGGTGATGGACGCCGACCAGATCCTGGTGCTTTCGCACGGGCGCATCGTCGAGCGGGGCAGCCACGCCCAACTTCTTGACGCGCAAGGCGAATACGCCCGCATGTGGGCGCTGCAGCAGGAGCAGGCCCGCGCCGTCGCCGTGCTCGAGCAAACTTCGTCACTGTAGCCGCAGCACGACAAACCCTATCTCGAAAGCGCAGCAGGAACTAATGCCTACTGCCTGATTTTGTTTGCGTTTTTTTTGAGCATAGTGCAGACTGCGACACTCCATGGGCCGACCAGTGCATGTCGGCCAATAACGAACAAAGCGCTTGCTAGAGCAAATTCGCCGCAATGCAAAGAAAACTTCATCCGCTCGAGGGCATCGTTGCCGTCTTCGCCCTCTTCTTCGTCCTCGCGCTCACGATCGGCTTCGCGCAAGCGCAGGACGCCAAGGCCACTAAAGCTGTTTACCTGCGCTCGTCCTCCGCGCTGGTGCTCGATGCCGACACCGGCGAGGTCGTGATCGACAAGAACGCCGACGCGGTCACGCCGATCGCGTCGATCACCAAGCTGATGACCGCGATGGTGATCCTCGACCGCGGCCTCGACCTCGAGCAGCGCATCGTGCTCAGTCGCCAGGACACTGACTCGCTCAAGGGCTCGCGCTCGCGCCTGCGTCCGGGCAACGTGCTCACCCGCGGCGACCTGCTGATGCTCGCGCTGATGGCCTCCGAGAACCGCGCCGCCGCGGCGCTCGGGCGCACCTATCCCGGCGGCCTCGAGCCTTTCGTCGCGGCGATGAACGCCAAGGCGGCGTCGCTCGGCATGAACGACAGCCGCTTCGTCGACGCCACCGGGCTCTCGCCGTACAACGTTTCCAGCGCCCGCGACCTCGTCAAGCTGGTGCGCGCGGCGCACGAGTATTCGCAGATCCGCGAGTACTCGACCAAGGACCGCGCGCAGGTGCGCGTCTCCGAGCGCGGCCGCCCGCTCAATTTCCACAACACCAACGGCCTGGTGCGCGCGCACCACTGGGAAGTGGGCCTGTCCAAGACCGGCTACATCAGCGAGGCCGGCCGCTGCCTGGTGATGCACGTGCGGCTCGCGTCGAAGGACCTGATCGTGGTATTGCTCGACTCGTGGGGCAGAAACTCCAGGATCGGCGACGCCAACCGCATCAAGCGGTGGGTGGAGAGCCACGCGGCCTCCGGCCGCTCGAGCTAGGCTTCCGCGAGGACGTCCTAGAGGGCCTCTCGCGCCCGCGGAAGGCGCTGCCTCCCAAGTATTTCTACGACGCCGCCGGCAGTCGCCTCTTCGAGCGCATCTGCAGGCTGCGCGAGTATTACGTCACCCGCGTCGAATTAGGAATAACCAGAGCCAGGCTGGGCGAGATCGCGCGTTTTGTCGGTAAGGGCGCCACCCTCGTCGAATACGGCAGCGGCGAAAGCCTCAAGACCCGTCTCCTGATCCGGGCCACGGCGCCCGCGATCTACATGCCCGTCGACATCTCGCGCGCAGCGCTCGCTGGCGCGGGGCGGCGGCTGCGGCGCGAATTCCCGCGGCTCGCCCTCGAGCCGGTCCACGCCGATTTCTCGCGCCCGCTCGGCATCCCGGCGCGGCGCGCGCGCGAGCGGCGCGTGGTGTACTTCCCCGGCTCGACCATCGGCAATCTCTCGCCCGAGGAAGCCCACGCCTTCCTCAAGATGACGCGCGCCCAGGTCGGCGCGGGCGGCGCAATGCTGGTCGGCGTCGACCTGAAGAAGGACGCCAACGTGCTGCACGCCGCCTACAACGATGCGAAGGGCGTCACCGCCGCGTTCAACCTCAACGTGCTCGCGCGCATCAACCGCGAGCTCGGCGGCGACTTCCACCTCTCGCGCTTCTCGCACTATGCGTTCTACGACCCGGTCGAGGGCCGCATCGAGATGCACCTCGTCTCGCTCGAGGAGCAGGCGGTCAACATCGGCGCGCATCGCTTCTTCTTCCGCACCGGCGAATCGATCCACACCGAGAACTCGTACAAGTACTCGGTCGAGGAGTTCCAGAGGCTCGCCGCCAACGCGGGCTTCAGGCGCGCGCGGCTCTGGAGCGACCGGCGCGGCTGGTTCGGACTGTTCGGCCTGACGGCCTGAAATCGGGGTCAGGCACCGATTTCCTCGAAGCTGCGCGATGCCGGAATTCGGTGCCTGACCCCGATTTCAGGCGGCGCCGATGCGGCTCGTCGGCCGGTGGCCGATCGTGCCCGAGATGCGGTCGGCGGTTTCCTTCACCAGCGGCCCCCAATGGACCTTCATGCGGTCGGCCGGCGTCGAGAGCGAGAGCGCGGCGACGAGGCGCCCCGCATCGTCGCGGATGCCGGCGGCGACGCAGCGCACGCCCATCTCGGCTTCCTCGTTGTCGGTGGCATAGCCCTGGCGCTGGATGCGCTCGAGGTCGCGCTCGAGAAGCGGCAGGCTGGTGATGGTGTTCTTGGTGTGCACCGCGAGGCCGGTGCGCTTGGCGTAGTCGCGCAGCCGCGCGAAGCCGTCTTCGAGGAGGAAGAGCTTGCCCGCCGCTGTGACGTGCAGCGAGGCGCGCGCGCCGATGACGTGCACTACGCGCATGGCGGAACGCCCCGACGACGTGCGCTCGACGTACACGATCTCGTCGTCGTGGCGCACGGACAGGTTGGCCGTCTCGCCGGTTTGTGAATGCAGCTCGCGCATCAAGGGCAGCGCGAGCTCCCGCACGCTGATGCGCGACTTGACGAGGTTGCCGAGCTCGAGCAGCCGCATGCCGAGGCGGTAGCTGCCCGGCTCGACGCGGTCGACGATGCGGTCGGCCGACATCGACGAGAGGATGCGGTGCGCGGTCGAAGGATGCAGGCCCGTGTACTGCGAGATCTGCTTCAGGCCGAGCGGCTCGGGATGCTGCGAGAGCACCTCGAGCAGCTTCATCATCCGCTCGATCACCTGGATCGGATTCTTCGCCGCGTCTTTGGAGCTGGTCCGGGGCATCGCCATTCCGCATTGTAAAATGCGCCGCCATGGCCGTGGTGACCTGCATCGACGATCTGCGCGAGATGGCGAAAAAGCGCGTCGCGCGCGCGATCTTCGAGTACGTCGACTGCGGCGCCTACAGCGAGGGCACGCTCCGTGCCAACCGCGCCGACATCGAGGCAATCGGCCTGCGCCAGCGCGTCGGCATCGATGTCGACAGGCGCTCGACCGAGGTGTCACTGCTGGGCAAAGCCGCGAGCATGCCCGTCGCGCTGGCCCCGATCGGGCTGCTGGGCCTGAACTGGGCGAACGGCGAGATCCTCGCCGCGCGCGCTGCCCACCGCTTCGGCATCCCGTTCACGCTCTCGACGATGTCGATCTGCTCGATCGAGGACGTCGCCGAGGCGACCGGCAAGCCGTTCTGGTTCCAGCTCTACGTGATGCGCGACCGCGGCTTCGCCAAGTCTCTGATCGAGCGCGCGCAGAAGGCCGGCTGCTCGGCGCTGGTGCTGACCCTCGACCTGCAGATCCAGGGCCAGCGCCACCGCGACCTGAAGAACGGCCTTGCCGTGCCGCCGAAGCTCACCCTGGGCACTTTTCTTGACGTGCTCCGAAAGCCTTCTTGGGCGCTGAACGTGCTGACCAGCAAGCGCAAGAGCTTCGGCAACCTCGAGGGCCGCATCCCCGACGCCAACAGCCTTACCACGCTCTCGCAGTGGATCGCCGGCCAGTTCGACCCGACGCTCTCGTGGAAGGACGTCGAGTGGGTGAAGCGCCTCTGGGGCGGCAAGCTGGTGCTCAAGGGCATCCTCGATGTCGAGGACGCGAAGATCGCCGCCTCGAGCGGCGCGGATGCGATCGTGGTCTCGAACCACGGCGGGCGGCAGCTCGACGGCGCGATGTCGTCGGTGCGCGCGCTGCCCGAGATCGCCGCCGCGGTCGGCGACAAGATCGACGTCTGGTTCGACGGCGGCATCCGCAGCGGGCAGAGCCTGCTCAAGGCGCTCGCGCTCGGCGCCAAGGCCGCGCTTCTCGGCCGCGCGTTCGTCTACGGCCTGGGCGCGCAGGGCGAAGCCGGCGTCACCAGCGCGCTCGAGGTGATCCGGAAGGAGCTCGACGTCACCATGGCGCTCACGGGCCTGCGCGACGTGCGCGAGGCGAGCCCCGCGATTCTGCGCGGCGTCTGAAGCGCTCCGGCGCGAGCGCGCCGCTCAGCGAAGCTTCCACCGGCAGCGGCTCGCCCTCCAGCTCCGAGGCGATGATCTCGGCGGCGAGCGCCGCCCAAACCAGCCCCCGCGAGCCGTAGGCGAACGCGCCGTAGACGCCGTCGGCTATTTTCCCGACCAGGGGGAGCCGGTCCGGCGTGACGGCGCGGAAGGCGACTCGCCCCTGCCAATGTCGGGCTTTCGGCTCGACCCCGAGGATATTTTTCAGCCGCTCGAGGTTGCCGGCGTGGCTGTCCTCGCGCAGCGCCGCGTCTGCGTCCTCGAGGTCGTAGGTCGCGCCGACCAGGCATACGCCGTCGATCGGCGGCAGCACCATCCCGCCGCGCAGCACTACGGCGTGCGGCGCCTCGAGCGCCGCTTCCGGCAGGTAGGTGAGCTGGCCGCGCACGCGGCGCAGCCGCAGCCCCGGGACGGCGTGCAGCTTCGGCGCGTCGGCGGAATTGGCGAGGATCACGGTTCGGCCCGCTTCCAGCGCCTTCACCTCCGAGCCGAATCGTCGATGCAGGCGATCGCCGCACGCTTCGAGCTGCGCGCGCACCAGCGACTGTGGCTGGATCCACCCGCCCTCGGGAAACCATACCCCCGCCGCCGCGACCGGCACGCCCGCATGCCTGGATGCTTCCTCGCGGGTGACGAGCTGCGCGTATTCTGCCGGCAGTCCCGCGAGCGCGCGGCGCTGCGATTCGAGCTCCTTGTCGTTGCGCGCGAGCTGCAGCACGCCGCAGCGGTCCCATCTCGGAGTTTCCAAGGACTGCCAGCGCCGCAGCGAGTAAAGGAAGGCCGCCCTTGTAATTCGCGCGAAAACGCTGTCGTCGGGCGTGACGACCGGATGGAACGTGCCGGCCAGGTTGCCCGACGCCTCCTGCGCCGGCTCGGCGTGGCGCTCGCGCAGCTCGACTTCCCAGCCGCGCGCGCAGAGCCGCTCGCAGAGCGCCGCGCCGGCGAGGCCCGCGCCGATCACCAGCGCTTTTCTCTCCGGCGACGCACGAGCGCTCGCCGGCCGCTGGTTGCGCGCCACCAGCATCTCGCGCTTCGTTCCGAAGCCCGGGCGCTTCTCGACCGCGAAGCCCGTCGCCTCGAGCGCATGGCGCACGTCGCCCGCGACGCTCCAGGTCGCGGCGGTGGCTTCGGCGGCGGCGAGGCGCGAGACCGAGCGCATCACCTGGTGCGTCCACATCTCCGGGTTCTTCGCCGGCGCGAAGCCGTCGAGGTAGATCGCATCCGCCGCGAGGCGCAGCTCGCGCAGCAGCGAGATGTCGCCCAAGACGAGCGTCAGGATGGCGTTGCCGAGATCGAGGCGATGCGTGCCCGAGACCAGTACCGGCCATGCCGCGTGCAGTGCCGCCGCCTCTTCGCTCAATTCAGGATAGTTGCCATGCAGCGAGCGCAGGTCGTCGAGCGCGAACGGATGCTTCTCCACCGCGACGTAGTGAAGGCGGCGACAACGTCGCGGGTCGCGGCGCCATGCGCGCAAGGTCGCTAGGAAATTGAGCCCGAAGCCGAAGCCGGTCTCGAGGATCGTGAAGCGCTCGCGCCCCGCCCAGCGCTCCGGCAGGCCGTTGCCGGCGAGGAACACGTGCTCGGCCTGCGCCGGGCCGCCTTCGGCGCTGTGATAGACGTCGCCGAAGGCCGCTGACCAGGGGACCTCGTTCCGGAGCTCGAACCGGGCGGGAACCACGGACGCGGCCATGCGGCTATTTTGATTCAGATCAAGCCGCCCCGGCAGGAGGCGCGTAGCGTGCCTTGCATGAGCGCCAATCCGCTTTTCCTCGAGTGGGTCACGCTGCTGGGCGCCTCGGCGCTCGCCGCCCTGATCGTGCTGGTGGTCGCGGTCGGTCTTTTCCACGCATGGGGCGAGGAGAAAGAGATCCTGTTCGGGGAGCTTCTCAGCAGGCAGGGCGCAGCCGTGCTGCGCGCGGCCTACGTCCCGGGCACGCGCGAGTTCGCGCTCGCGGTGCGTCGCTGCGTGAACTGCGCGGCGCAGGCCCGCTGCCGCTCATGGCTTGAGAGCGGCGCGGCCGAGGGCTACGAGGCTTTCTGCCCGAACACCGGCTACGTCGCGCGGCTCAAGCTGCTCACGGGCTGAGCCGTGGAAACGCTGATCTACGCGCCGCTCGCCCTGATGCTCGTGGTGGGCGCTGTCGTCGCCGGTCCGGTGCTCTACGCCGCCTGGCGCCGCATCACTTCACGCGAGGCGGACCTCGAGATCTGGCGCGTGATGCGCCGCCGCGGTCTCGCGCGCGGCGACGCCGCGGGCCGGGAATCCGGCCTCTCGCGCGCCGTGCGGCGCTGCGTCGCGTGCCCGAGCCTGGATCAGTGCCAGGACTGGCTCGCGTCGGGCAGGAAAGACGGGCTCGATGAGTTCTGCCCGAACGCGCCGTTCTACGCCGCGCTCGAGCGGGAAAAGCCTCTCGGCAATAATCGCTGAAGTATCATTGCCGCCTCTCCGCACGAGGCGTCAATGAACAAGCCCGCTGAGCTGAAGCTCGACACCGTTCCCGTCTGGATCCAGGGCAAGCCGGTCGTGCCCGCGGGTCCGAATCACGGCCGATGGGGCGAAGTCTTCAATCCCGCCACCGGCCAGGTCACAAAGCGCGTCGTCTATGCCGACGCTTCGCTGGTCGATAGCGCAGTCAAGGCGGCAACTGCCGCATTCCCGGAATGGCGCGACACGCCGCCCGTGCGGCGCGCGCGCGTAATGCAGAAGTTCCTGCAGCTGCTCCAGCGCGAGCAGAAGGCGCTCGCCCGGATCGTTACCGAGGAGCACGGCAAGACGCTGCCCGACGCGCTGGGCTCGGTGCAGCGCGGCATCGAGGTGGTCGAGTTCGCCTGCGGCATCCCGCAGCTTCTCAAGGGCGAGTATTCCGAGAACGTCGGCACGCAGGTCGACACTCATTCGATCCGCCAGCCGGTCGGCGTGTGCGCGGGCGTCACGCCGTTCAACTTTCCGGTGATGGTGCCGCTGTGGATGTTCCCGATGGCGCTCGCCTGCGGCAACACGTTCATCCTCAAGCCCTCCGAGAAGGTGCCCTCCGCGTCGGTCCGCATGGCCGAGCTCCTCAGGGAGGCGGGGCTGCCCGACGGCGTGTTCAACGTCGTGCACGGCGACAAGGTCGCAGTGGATGCGATCCTCAGCCATCCGGGGATCAGCGCGGTCTCATTCGTCGGCTCGACGCCGATCGCGAAGTACATCTACGAGAGCTGCGCGAAGACCGGCAAGCGCGTGCAGGCGCTGGGCGGCGCGAAGAACCACGCCGTGGTGCTGCCCGACGCCGACCTCGAATTCGCCGCCGATGCGCTGATCGGCGCGGCCTACGGCTCGGCGGGCGAGCGCTGCATGGCGATCAGCGCCGTGGTGGCAGTGGGTGCGGCCGGCGATCCGCTGGTCAAGCTGCTCGAGAAGAAGGCGAAAGCCATCAAAGTGGGCCCGGGCGAGAAGGACGGGATCGACATGGGTCCGCTCGTCACCTGCCAGCACCGCGACAAGGTGGCGGGCTACGTCGATGCCGGCGTGAAGGAAGGGGCGAAGCTGGTTCTCGACGGGCGCAAGCCCGGGCTCAAGGACGGCTTCTTCCTCGGCACCTCGCTCTTCGACCACGTGAAGCCCGAGATGAGCATCTACAAGGACGAGATTTTCGGTCCCGTGCTGGTGGTTCTCAGAGTGAATTCCCTCGAGGAAGCCGTGTCGCTGGTGAATCGCAATCCGTACGCGAACGGCACCGCCATCTTCACCGAGTCGGGCGGCGCGGCCCGGCGCTTCGCCGCCGAGATCCAGGTCGGCATGGTCGGCATCAACGTGCCGATCCCGGTGCCGGTCGCCTTCTACTCGTTCGGCGGCTGGAAGAGCTCGCTCTTCGGCGACCTGCACGTGCACGGCACCGAGGCGGTGAAGTTCTACACGCGCACCAAGGTCGTCACCACGCGCTGGCCGCACCAGGACACGCCGGCGCCCGGCTTCCACATGCCGACGCTCGGATGAAGATGAGGGCCCATATCGCTGCCGCGGCCGCTGCGCTGGCCTTCCTGGGCCAGGTCGTCCAGGCGCAGGAATATCCGACCAAGCCGATCCGCATCATCATCCCGCTCACGCCGGGATCGGGCGCCGACATCGCGGGACGCATCATCGCCGCGCGCATGGGCGAGCACTGGAAGCAGCCGGTGATCGTCGAGAACCGTCCCGGCGCCGGCGGGCAGATCGGCACCGCGGCGGTGGTGAAGTCGGAGCCCGACGGCCACACGCTGCTGGTGCAGTCCTCGTCGCACTCCGCGAACCCGGCGATCTACAAGAGCCTGCCGTACGACCCGCAGAAGGACCTCGCCGACGTCGCGATCCTCGGCAAGACGCCCTACGTGATGGTCAGCGCCGGCAACGGCCCGTACAGGACGCTGAAGGAGCTGGTCGCGGCCGCGAAGGCGAAGCCGGGCGAGCTCGCGTTCGCGTCGGCGGGCGTCGGCACGTCGACCCATCTCTCGGCGGAATATTTCGTCGGCCTCGCCGGCCTGAAGATGACGCACGTGCCCTACAAGGGCTCGGCCGAGGCGATCCAGGACGTGCTCGGCGGGCGCGTCGCCTTCTACATGGCGCCGGTGAACGTCGCGCTCGGCAACGTGAAGGAAGGCAAGCTCGCCGGCCTCGGCTTGTCGCAGCTTTCGCGCAGCGAGCTCCTGCCGCAGGTGCCGACCATCGCCGAGCAGGGCTACCCCACCTACGACGTGACGCTGTGGTTCGGCATGTGGGCGCCGGCGGCGACGCCGGTCCCGGTGGTGCAGAAGCTCAACGCCGCGGTGAACGCGATCGTCCTCGAGCCGGCGGTGAAGGCGCAGTTCGCCAAGCTCGGCATCCAGCCCGCGCCGATGAAGACCGAGGACTTCGCCAGGTTCGTGCGCAGCGAGATCGAGGTCTACCGCAGGATCGTGCGCGCGGCGAATATCGAGCCGCAGTGAACCGGCTTGTCCTCGCGCTGGCCCTCCTGGGTGGGTGCGCGACGACGCAGCAGCAGGCCACGGTCGAGCGCATCTACGTCATCGACTGCGGCGAGAACCACGTCGAAGACCTGTCGCTGTGGACGCCGGGGCAGAACGCCGGCAAGCCGCATGTGTTCGGCAACCACTGCTACCTCATCCGCCATGCGAGGGGACTGATGCTCTGGGACTCGGGCAACGCCGACCGGCTTGCCGCGCTGCCCGGGGGGCAGCGCAATCCGCGCGGCACCATCACCCGGTTCATGAAGAAGCCGCTCGCCGACTCGCTGAAGGAGATCGGCGTCGCGCCGGGCGATATCACGCACTTCGCGATGTCGCACTCGCATGGCGAGCACTCCGGCAACGCCAATCTCTTCCCCGGCGCGACGCTCTACATCCAGCAGGCGGAATACGACGCGCTGTTCGGCCCCGAGCCGCTGAAGCACGGCTTCGCGCCCGCCGACTTCGAGCGCCTGCGCGACGCGAAGACCGTAAAGCTCACAGGGGACCACGATGTCTTCGGCGACGGCTCGGTGCTGATCAAATCCGCGCCGGGCCACACGCCGGGCCACCAGGTGCTGGTGGTGCGGCTGCCAAAGAGCGGGCCGGTGATGCTCTCGGGCGACATGGTGCACCTCGTCACCAGCTGGGAGCACCGCATCGCGCCCTCGTTCAACTTCGACGTGCCGCAGAGCCTGCGCACCATCGACGCGATGAAGGCCTACGCGGCGCAGAACGGCGTGCAGCTCTGGGTCAACCACGACCGCGAGCAGCACGCCCGCATCCCCAAGGCGCCCTCCTCGGTGCAGTAATGATCGTCCTCGGCACCGCGACTCCCGGCGGCGGCTTCCCGCTCTACGGCGATGCGTTCGCCGCGGTGCTCTCCGCCGAGGAGCCGCGCCTTGAGATCGAGCCGCGCACCACCAAGGGCAGCGCCGAGAACGTGCCGCTGCTCGAGGCGGGCAGGCTCGACCTTGGCCTGGTCGCGGGCGAGTTCGCCTCGAGCGCGCTCGCGAGGCCCGGCACGCCGCTGCGCGTGATCGCCGCGATGTATTCCTCGCCCGGCATGTTCATGGTGCGCGGTGACAGCCCCTGCCGCGCGATCGCCGACCTGCGCGGCAAGACCGTGGTGCTCGGCACCCAAGGCTCGGGCATCACGGCCCTAGGGCGAACCGTTTTGGGTTCTTTGGGGATTGAAACAACCGTGATCACGCTGGAAAAGGCGGCCGACGGGCCGCCGATGCTGCTCGACGCTCGCGCGGAAGCGCTATGGGGCGCGGGCGTGGGCTGGCCGGCGTTCGTCTCGCTCGCCGGGTCTGGCGCAAGGTTCATCGTGCCCGATGCCCGCGAGGTGCAGGCGATTCTGGAGAAGAACCCGGCACTGCAACGGGTGACGCTGCCGGCGAAGAGCTACCCCGGCCAGGACGCGCCGCTGGTATCAGTCGGCTCGTGGAGCTTCGTGCTGGCGAACGAGAAATTTCCGGAAGAGGCGGCCTACCTCATCGCCCGTGCGCTGCACCGCGCGGAGGCGAAGCTCGCCGCGCGCCTGGAGCAGGCGCGCGAAACGACGCTCGCCAATACCGCGGCAGCGGCGCCGCGCCCAGACTTGTTGCATCCGGGCGTGGCGCGCTACCTGCGCGAAGCGGGAATCCGCTAGCTACTTCGGGGCTGCGGAGGCCTGCGGGCCCGCCTTGGGCGCCGGGCCGCTGTAGACCTTGTCCTTCCAGTAGTAGCGGCCGGCGAACTCGTACTGCGGATACCACGACAGGCGGTAGGGGACGATCGTCTCCGCGTACTTCTTCTGGCTGTCGATGACCTTCTTGTAGAACGCGTTCTTCTGCGCGTACTCGGCCTGGATCTTCTCCCAGGTGTCGAGGAAGTTCTTCAGGATCTCGTCCGGCGTGCGGTGCATCTGCACGCCCATCTTGATGAGCTCCTTGCACGCGTTCGCGGCCTCGAGCTTCAGGTCCTGGTTGCGCATGGTCGTGGCGTAGACGCTCGCCACCTTGACCATCTCCTGCAGGTCGGGCGGCAGCTTCTTCCACACGTCCTTGTTGAAGATCAGCTGGCCGCCGGTGACCGGCTCGTGCATGCCGGGCGAGTAGTAGTGCTTGGCGACCTGGTGCAGGCCGAGCTTCTTGTCTTCCTCGCAGTTGATCCACTCCGCGCCCTGGATCACGCCGCGCTCCATCGCCGGCACGATCTCGCCGCCGGGCAGGGTGACCACCGAGACGCCGAGCCGGCCGTAGGTCTCCGCGCCGATGCCGAAGATGCGGTACTTCATGCCCTTCAGGTCGGCGAGGCTCTTGATCGGCTTCTTGAACCAGCCGAGGCCCTGCGGATAGTCGGTCGGGATGGGGAAGCCGACGAGGTTGAGCTTCAGCACGTCGTCGTAGAACTCCTGCAGCAGCTTCATGCCGCCGCCGTTGTAGTACCAGCCCCAGTAGTCCTCGCCGTCCATGCCGAAGAGCGGCCCGTGCGACATCGGGATGGTCGCGGTGTTGCGGCCCTGGATGTAGCCGAAGGTGATCATGCCGACGTCGAGCACGCCCTTGGAGGTGGCGTCGAACACCTCGAACGGGGGCACGATGGCGCCGCCGGGCTGCACGTCGACCTTGACGCGCCCGTTGGTCATCTTCTCCATCTCCTCCGCCCACAGCTTGAAGATCAGGTGGAAGTTGGCGGTGGCGGGATGGCTCGACTGGCCCTTCAGGTTGAAGTTCTGTGCCTGCAGCGGCGGCGCGGCCGCCAGCAATGCCGCGCCGAGCAACGTCAGCAGCGTTGAAACGAGCGTGCGCATCGGACTCCTCCTCGGTTTTGGAACGCCCCTCCTCGGGCGAGCGGCCACAGTAGGCCCGCGCGTTTCGCCGTGTCAAGCTTTGTGGCTAGAATCGGCCCGGGGGATCCTGTCGGATGTCGGACAACAACGCAAAAGGCGATTTTCCGCCGGCCTTCTACGCGGCGATCCGCGGCATCGACCGCTTTTCCGACCTCAGCGGCCGGCTGATCTCGCTTTCGATGCTGTTCCTGATGGCGATCATCACCTACGAGGTGGTGGTGCGCTACGTGTTCAACGCCCCGACCATCTGGGTCTACGAGACGAGCAACATGGTCAACGGCGCCGCGTTCATGCTCGGCTGCGGCTACGCGCTCTTCAAGGGCGCGCACGTGCGCACCGACATCTACTGGGAGCGCTTCTCGGAGCGCAGGAAGGGGACCATCGACCTCATCTCCTACCTGCTGCTCTTCTTCCCGAGCATGATCGCGCTGCTCGCGATCAGCATCGACGACGCGTGGTACTCGGTGGTGGTCGGCGAGCGCTCGCAGGAGAGCATCTTCCGCGCGATCATGTGGCCGTTCCGCTCGTCGATCCCGCTCGCCGCGACGCTGTTCATCGTGCAGGGCGTGTCCGAGGCGCTGAAGTGCGTCTACCAGATCCGCTTCGGCCGCGAGTTCCAGCACCGCGAGAAGATCGAGGTATGAGCTTCAACGAGTTCCTCGGCCTCGCCATGCTGGTGGTGATGCTCGGCGCGATCTTCATCGGCCTGCCGATCAGCTTCACGCTGCTGTTCCTCGCGCTGATCTTCGGCTTCTCCGCCATGGAATGGCGCGTGTTCGACCTCACCTACCTGCACACGCTCAGCCTGATGAAGCAGGACGAGTTCGTCGCCGTGCCGATGTTCATCCTGATGGGCTACATCTGCGACCAGGCGGGGCTGATCGAGCGGCTGTTCAAGGCGTTCCGCGACCTCTTCGCGCCGATGCGCGGCGCGCTCTACGTGGTGGTGATCCTCACCGCGACCCTGTTCGGCATCGCCGCCGGCACCGTCGGCGCCACCGTCACCCTGATCGGCATCATGGCCGGGCCGCTGATGATCAAGGCGGGCTACGACGTGCGCATGTCGGCGGGCTCGATCGCCGCCGGCGGCACGCTCGGCATCCTGATCCCGCCCTCGGTGATGCTGGTGGTGATGGCGCCGGTGCTCGACATCTCGATCATCGACCTCTACGCGGCGGCGTTCGGCCCGGGGTTCCTGCTCTCGGGCATGTACATCGCCTACACGCTTTTCCGCAGCTACCTCGACCCGAAGCTCGGGCCGCCGGTGCCGGAGGACGAGCGGCCGACCTCGATCAGGCTGGTGCTGTGGGAGTGCGTGGTCGGCCTGGTGCCGGTGACGGTGCTCACCTTCCTCACGCTCGGCGTGATCCTCGCCGGCATCACCACCGCCGCCGAGGCGGCGGCGATCGGCGCGCTCGGCGCGCTGCTGCTGATGCTCGCCTACGGCCGCTTCACCGTTCGCGCCCTGCTCGACGCCTCCTACGGCACGCTCGCGACCACCAGCATGGTGCTGTTCCTCGCGGTGGCGTCGAACGTGTTCGGCGCGGTGTTCGCCTGGCTCGGCACCGCGAGCTGGATCACCAAGGCGCTGATCGCGGCGCCGATCCCGGCCTGGGGCACGCTGAGCCTGCTCCTGATCCTGATCTTCCTGCTCGGCTGGCCCTTCGAGTGGCCGGCGATCGTGCTCATCTTCCTGCCGATCATGGCGCCGGTGGCGAAGGGCCTCGGCTACAACATGGTCTGGTTCGGCACCCTGGTCGCGGTGGTGCTGCAGACCGCGTTCCTCTCGCCGCCGGTGGCGATGTCGGCCTACTACCTGAAGCAGGTGGTGAAGGAGTGGAGCCTGTCCGTCATCTACCGCGGCATGATGGACTTCATGGTGATCCAGTGCATTTGCGTGGCGCTGGTCATGGTGTGGCCCGAGATCGCGATGTGGTTCCCGAAATGGCTGCAGGAGCGCCGCGACGCGAGCTCCGAGATCGGTCAGCCCCTGAAGCGCGCCTCCGGCAGCCCGGTCGCGCCGGGGTGGGTGGCGAAGACGCCGCCGCCGTCGGCGCAGGTGATGTAGAGCGTATCGAGGCGCGCGCCGCCGAAGCAGCAGCAGGTCGGATTCTTCACCGGCATCTCGAGCACGCGGTCGACCTTGCCCGCCGGCGTGTAGCGAACCACGCGCGCGCCGCCCCATTCCGCGTTCCACAGGCAGCCCTCGGCGTCGACGCACGAGCCGTCGGGCACGCCGGGGTGGGGAGTGGCGAATAGCCGCTCGTTCGAGAGCTTTCCCTCGTCGGGCTCATAGTCGAACGACCAGATCTTGTGGCGCGGGCTGTCGGCGAAGTACAGCGTGCGCCCGTCGGGGCTGAAGGCGATGCCGTTCGGAACCTTGATGCCGCTTTTCACCGGCTGGCACCTGCCGTTCGCCTCCACGCGGTAGAGGACGCCCTCGGGCGGAAAGGACGGCTCGCGCAGCGTGCCGACCCAGAAGCGCCCGGCGCGGTCGCAGCGGCCGTCGTTGAAGCGCAGGCCCGCGGCGTGGCCCGCGGGCTTCACCAGCGCCCGGGGCGCCTCGGTGCCGAGCGTGAAGATGCCGCTCGCGAGCGCGACGATCATGCCGCCCGCCTCGCGGAAGGCGATGCTGCCCGGCGCCTCGGGCATCGGGAACACCTTGAGCGCGCCGTCCCAGCGCTTGATCGCCGGGCCGTGGATGTCGACCCACCACAGCGCGCCCATGCGCTCGTCCCAGATCGGGCACTCGCCGAGCTTGTCGCCGCTGTCGACGACGCGATCAACCGCCATGCCGCAAAATAGCACGATGAAGCTCGCGCGCTGGTCGGTGCATTTCTACCGCCTGCAATACCGCAAGCCAGTCACCTGGGCGTACGCCTCCGAGAGCTCGAGCGACTACGCGCTGCTCGAGCTCGTCGCCGACGACGGCGCCGCCGGCATCGCCGAAGGCGTGATCAAGCCGACCCGCACCGGCTATTCGCCGCGCTCGCTCGCCCTGGCGCTCGAGGACGTGCTGCTGCCGCTCCTGAAGGGCGTCGATCTTTCGGATGCCGAGGCGGTGCGCCAGGCGTTCAAGTGGCTCGACGGCAACCTCGCCGGCCGCGCGCTCATCGACAACGCCTGCTGGTCCCTGCGCGCGGCGTCGAGACGAAAACCCCTGTGGAAGGAATGGGGCGGCGAGCCGTCGGTCGACCTGATCTGGATCGTCACGCGCCAGCCGCCCGCGGCGATGGCGGCCGAGGCCGCCGACATGTGCAGGCGCCACGGCCTGCGCTCGCTCAAGCTGAAAGGCGGGCAGGGCCTCGAGACCGACCTGCGCGCCATCGCCGAGGTGCGCGCGGCGGTCGGCGAGCGCGTCGCGCTGTCGATGGACGCGAACCGCGCCTATGCGCAGGAGGACATCGGCGTCTACGTGCGCGCCATCGCCGATGCCGGCGTCGTCGTCGCCGAGGATCCGTGCTCGCTCGAGCCCGATGCGAAGTTCGAGGCGCTGCAGCGCGCCTGCCCGATCCCGCTGCTGGTCGACTTCGCGTGCGTCTCGCGCCAGGACGCGGCGCTTTTCCTCGACCGCGGCGCGCGCGCGCTGATGGTCAAGCCCGGGCGCAGCGGCGTCTCGGAAGCGCTGCAGATCGACGCGCTCTGCGCCGGGCGCGGCGCGTCGGTTGCGCTCGGCATGTTCTACGAGAGCGCGCTCGGCACGGCGCTGTCGCTGCAGGCTTCGGCGGCGCTCAGGAGCCGGCGCGTGCTGCCCGCCGAGCACGCCTTCTTCCTCATGCTCTCCCAGCACGTCGCGAGCGCCGTGCCGGAAGTGAAGGACGGGAAATTCCGCCTGCCCGACGAGCCCGACCTGCGCCGCCTCGTCGACTGGAAGGCGGTCGAGAAATACCGCATCTAAATCGGGGTCAGGCTCCGATTACGTCAACCGCTGCTTCCTCGCGTCGTTGTGCGTTTCATGCCCCGCCAACCGCGCCTCATCGTTCCCGGAGTGGCGGTTCACATCGTCCAGCGCGGCAATAACCGCATGCGTTGCTTTGCAGAGGAAGCGGATTTCCGCGTCTATCGCGCCCTGCTTGGAGGCCTCGCGGCCGAGTTCAGCTGTGCGGTGCATGCCTATTGCCTGATGCCCAACCACATCCACCTTTTGCTGACGCCGGGACACCCGGCCGCTTGTGCCGGACTGATGAAAGAGCTGTCCCAGACCTACGCACGCTATTTCAACGACAAATACGAGCGAACCGGCACCCTCTGGGAAGGCAGGTTCCGCTCCTGCATGGCGCAATCGGCCCGCTATGTTCTCGCCTGCTATCGCTATATCGAGCTGAATCCTGTCCGGGCAGGAATGGTTCGCCATCCGGCTCGATACCCGTGGTCGAGCTACGCCGGCAACAGCAGCGTCGACGGTGATTCCCTTCTGGTCGAGCATCCGGAGTTCACCGGGCTGGCGGCTGACGAAAACAGGCGGCGCGCCACCTACCGCGCGATGCTCGAAGAGCGCCTCGACGAAATCGTGCTCGACGAGATACGCAGCGCGACCAGCGGCGGCTACCCATTGGCTAACGAATCGTTCAAAGCGGTTCTGTCTCCGCCGCCAGGAAGGAAGCTGGACCGCGGCCGACCCGGGCGCCGGGCGCAGACGCGCTCTGCGGACGGTAAATCGGTGCCTGACCCCGATTTGTTTCTGCAGAGCTAGTGCAGGTGGGGCTTCTTCAGGAAGTCGTTGCGGTCGCCTGAGCGCACGAGGGCGTTCTTGGTCGCCGCGTCGCGCATGAGCTTGAGCGGTACCTCGGCGCCCGCCTCGCCGCTCGCCCAGATGCGCCGGAAGAGGTCGGCCAGGCTCGAGGGCTTGCCGCCGGCGACGTCGACGACGATGTCGCCGACCTTGACGCCGGCTTTCTCGGCGGGGCCGCCGGGCGCGAGGCCGGCGACGACGAGGCGCGCGCCGGCTTCGGTGACGTAGAGGCCGAGCCAGGGGCGCGGCGGGCGGTTGGCGCGCCCGGTCTTCACCAGGTCCTCGAGGATCGGCGCGAGGATGTCGATCGGCACGATCATGTTTCCCTGCAGGACGTCGGCGTCGATCTTCTCCTGCACGAGCAGCGAGCCGATGCCGAGGAGCTTGCCTTCCGCGCCGATCAGCGCCGCGCCGCCCCACTGCGGGTGCGCCGGCGCGGTGAACAGCGCTTCGTCGAGCACGTATTCCCAGTAGCCCGCGAACTCGCGCTTGGCGAACACGGTCGCCTTGAGCGCGTGCGAGCGGCCGCCGTGGCCGGCCATCACCACGTTCTCGCCGACGCGGCAATCGGCGATCGAGCCGCGCGCGAGCGGCTTGACGCCGAGCCTGGCGAGCGGCTGCACCAGGCCGAGGCCCGTGGCCTGGTCGTAGCCGACCGGAAAGCCGCCCGCCACCACGCCCTTGTTGGTGGTGAGCCAGATGGTGCTCGCCTCGGTGATCAGGTAGCCGATGGTGAGCACCAGCCCGTCTTCGCGGATGACGACGCCGTTGCCCGCGCGCTCGGTGCCGAGGAGCGGCGCGGTGAACGCATCCTCCGGGATTTCCGCGCGCAAGCCGACCACCGCGTCGAGCGCCGTGTCGAGCTCGAAGCGCCAGTCCTCGGGCTTGGCGCGCATCTCGGCCGGGAAGGCCCATTCCTGCTTAGCCATGGCTGGATTCTAATAAGATCAAAGCATGCTGGAGTGCCGACGCGAAGGCGGGATCGCGCGCATCTTCCTCGACCGCCCGCGGAAGGCCAACGCGCTCGATAGCGCGCTGCTCGAGCGCCTGTGCTCGGCAATCCAGGAGCTCGCGCCGGACGAGACCCTGCGCGTGCTGGTCCTCGGCGGGCGTGGCAGCGCGTTCTGCGCCGGCGCGGATGTCGCCGAGCTCGCCGCTCTCGACCCCGCAAGCGCGCGCGAGTTCGTGGGCCGGATCCACCGCGCTTGCGCGGCGCTGCGCGCGCTGCCCGTGCCCGTGATCGCGCGCCTCCACGGCGCGGTGATCGGCGCCGGGCTGGAGATCGCCGCGGCGTGCGACCTGCGCGTCGCGAGCCGCGGCACGCGCTTTGCGATGCCGGAAGTGAAGCTCGCCATCCCGTCGGTTGTCGAGGCGGCGCTGCTGCCGCGCCTCATGGGCTCGGGCCGCGCCGCCTGGCTGGTGCTCACCGGCGAGCCGATCGACGCCGAGCGCGCCTGCGCCTGGGGCCTGGTCGAGGCGCTGTGCGACGCCGCCGAGCTGGATCAAACCGTCGAGCGGACAGTCCAAAGCCTGATGGCCGCGGACCCGGTGGCGCTGCGCATGCAAAAGGAGCTCCTCCACCTCTGGGAGGAGCAGCCGCTCGCGCACGCGGTGGCGGCGAGCATCGAGCGCTTCGGCGAGGCCTACGCCGGCGGCGGGCCGGGCGAATGGATAAGGCATACAATATCTAGGGCGAAAGCCCCCAAACAGCACTAGATACATGGCTAAACCCGCGGTCTACGATGCATCGGCCATCCAGGCGCTGAAGGGCCTCGAGCCGGTGCGGCGCATGCCCGGGATGTACACCCACACCGTGCATCCCCTGCACGTCGTGCAGGAGGCGATCGACAACGCGGTCGACGAGGCGCTCTCGGGCTTCGGCAAGCGGATCAGCGTCTCGCTGCGCAAGGACGGCTCGGTCGAGGTCGAGGACGAGGGCCGCGGCATCCCGGTCGACATGCACCCGGTGGAGAAGAAGCCCGCGGTCGAGGTCGCGTTCACCATGCTGCACGCCGGCGGCAAGTTCTCGCGCTCGGGCGACGGCGTCTACCACATCTCCGGCGGCCTGCACGGCGTCGGCGTCGCGGTGTCGAATGCGCTCTCGAAGCGCTGCGAGGTGGTCGTCTTCAGGGACGGACAGAAGCACTCGATCGCATTCGAGGGGGGCGAGCTCAAGAGCAGGCTGAAGTCCGAGCGCAGCAAGGAGAAGAAAACCGGCACCATCGTGCGCCTCTGGCCCGATCCCAGGTACTTCGACTCGCCCAGCATCCCGCTCGCCGAGCTCGAGCACCTGGTGCGCTCCAAGGCGTATCTCCTTCCCGGCCTGACGATGGTGCTCGAAGTCGAAGGCAGGGAGAAGAAGACCTGGAAGTACGAGCGCGGCATGGCGCAGTACTTCGAGTTCATGCTCGCCGGGCGCGAGATGGTCGCGCCGATGTTCGCCGGGGAAAGGTATTTCGACGAGAAATCCCTCCAGGGAATTTCCGAAGTGGAGCCCAACGAGGGCGCATCCTGGGCGATCGGCTGGGTCGCCGAGGGCGAGGTCTTCGCCGAGAGCCACGTCAACCTGATCCCGACGCGCTCGGGCGGCACGCACGAGGCGGGCTTCCGCGCCGGCATCTTCGAGGCGCTCTCCGCCTTCATCGACACGCGCGCCCTCGCGCCCAAGGGCGTGAAGATCATCGCCGACGACCTGTGGCAGCGCGCCTGCTTCACGCTCTCGGCGCGCATCGTGCGCACCCAGTTCCACGGCCAGACCAAGGAGAAGCTCACCACGCGCCACGCGGCGAAGCTGCTCGAGATGTGCGTGCGCGACGCCTTCGAGCTGTGGCTCAGCCAGCACCCCGACGAGGGCAAGAAGATCGTCGAGCTGACCATCGAGCAGGCGATGGCGCGCCTCTCCAAGGGCAAGAAAGTCGAGCGCAAGAAGTCGAGCGGCATCGCCACGCTGCCCGGCAAGCTGGTCGAGTGCGCCTCCGGCGACGTCACCCGCAACGAGCTCTTCCTGGTGGAAGGCGACTCCGCGGGCGGCTCGGCCAAGGAAGCCCGCGACAAGGAGAGCCAGGCCGTCCTGCCCCTGCGCGGCAAGGTGCTCAACACCATGTCGAAGGACAGCCGCACCGTGCTCGCCAACAAGGAGCTGCAGGCGATCGCGACCGCGATCGGGGTCGACCCGCATGGTCCCGAGGAGACGCCCGATCTGTCGGGGCTGCGCTACGGCAAGGTCGTGGTCATGACCGACGCCGACGTCGACGGCGGCCACATCCAGGCGCTCCTGCTCACGTTCTTCTTCATGCACGCGCCGAAGCTGGTCGAGCGCGGCCACCTCTACGTCGCCCAGCCGCCGCTCTACAAGCTGGAGATCCCGTCGCAGGGCAAGGGCAAGCCCGCCCGGCGCGTCTATTGTCTGGATGACGACGAGCTGGCCGAAGTGCTGGCGCAGCTGAAGAAGGAAAAGGTGAAGGAAGGCAGCTGGGAGGTGTCGCGCTTCAAGGGCCTGGGCGAGATGAGCCCGGAGCAGCTCTGGGAGACGACGATGAACCCCGACACGCGCCGCCTGGTGCGCATGGAGTTCGACGGCAAGAACCTCGCCAGGGTGAAGACCATCTTTGAAAAGCTGATGGACGCGGGCGAGGCGGAAGAGCGGCGCAACTGGATGCGCGAGCACTGGAAGACCGTTGAAGCCGACGTCTAAGAAGAAAAAGACCGCAAAGCCGTTCTGGGAACGCGCGTATCAGGGCCACGCCTACTGGCTGGGCAAGCAGAAGCTGGGCAAGGTGACCCTCCTGGGCAGGAATCACTACAAGTGGGAAGCCGCCGGCCGCGCCGGAGAGGCGGAAGACCTCGAGCAGGCCAAGCGCGCGGTCGAGACGGCGGTGCTGATGGCCGACAAGCAGCTGGACCTATTCCAATGACGCGTCTGGAAAATGAGCATGGACACTGAAACGCTCGACCTCTTCACTCCCGACAGCGGCGACGAAGCCGCGCCGATCGAGCAGCACGCCTCGCACGCCTACCTCGGCTACGCGGTCTCGACCGTCAAGGCGCGCGCGCTGCCCGAGATCGCCGACGGCCTGAAGCCCGTGCAGCGGCGCATCCTCTTCGCGATGGACGGCTCGACCACCTTCTCGAAGTGCGCGCGCTACGTGGGCGAGGTGCTCGGCAAGTACCACCCGCACGGCGACTCATCGACCTACGAGGCGCTGGTGCACCTCGCGCAGCCCTTCTCGATGCGCTATCCGCTGATCGAGGGCCAGGGGAACTTCGGCTCGCGCGACGGCGACTCGGCCGCCGCGTACCGGTACACCGAGGCGCGCCTGTCGCGCTATGCGGAGCTGGTGCTGGCCGAGATCGGGGAGGGGACCGTCGATTTCGTCAGGAACTACGACGGCAAGTTCACCGAGCCCGCCCTGCTGCCGGCACGTCTTCCGTTCGGGCTCCTGAACGGCAGCTTCGGCATCCCGGTCGGCTTCTCGACGCGCATCCCGTCGCACAACCTGAAGGAAGTTGCCGACGCCGCGGCGCACGTCATCAGGCACCCGCGCGCGAAGCTCGAGGACGTCCTCGAGCGCCTGCCGGGGCCCGACTTCCCCGGCGGCGGCCAGGTGATCTCGCCGCCCGAGGAAATAAAGCTGGCCTACGAGACCGGGCGCGGCTCGCTGCTCCTGCGCTGCAAATGGGAGAAGGAGAGCCTCGCGCGAGGCCAGTGGCGCATCGTCGTCACCGAGCTGCCGCACGGCGTCTCGGTGCGCCAGGTGATGGAGGAGGTCGAGGGCCTCGCCAATCCCAAGCCCGGCTTCGGCAAGAAGGAGGTGACGCAGGAGCAGAAGCGCCTGCGCCAGTTCATCCTCGACCAGGTCGAGTCGGTGCGCGACGAGTCCGACCGCAAGTCGAAGCTGCGCCTCGTGATCGAGCCCAGGAGTTCAAGGCAAAACGAAGCCGAAATGATGGCCGCGCTGCAGGTGCACACCTCGCTCGAGGCGCGCTACGCGGTCAACCTCACCTGGCTCGGCCTCGACGGCCTGCCCGAGACCAAGGGCATCGTCGAAGTGCTGCGCGAATGGGGCGAGTTCCGCGTCAGCACCGTCCGGCGGCGCACGCAGTTCCGCCTCGACCGCGTCCAGGAGCGCATCGAGGTCGTGCTCGGGCGGCTGCTCGCCTACGCGAAGATCGACGACATCATCAAGCTCATCCGCGCCGCCGAGGACCAGCCTTCCGCCAAGGAGGCGCTGCGCGCGAAGTTCAAGTTCACCGAGCGCCAGGCGCAGGACATCGTCGACCTGCGGCTCGGCCAGCTCACCAAGCTCGACGGCATCAGGCTGAACGACGAGCGCAAGGCGCTGGAAGGCGAGCGCAAGGAGCTGAAGACGCTGCTCGGCGACGAGAAGGAGCTGAAGAAGCTGGTGGTGAAGGAGCTCGGCGAGGACGCGAAGAAGTACGGCGATGAGCGCCGCACGCTCATCAAGAGCGCGGAGCGCGCCCAGGTCGAGCGCACCGTGGTGGTCGAGCCGCTCACCGTGATCCTGTCGCGCAAGGGCTGGATCCGCGCGAGGACCGGGCACAACCTCGATTTGTCGCAAATGAGCTTCAAGGAAGGAGACGAGCTCGCGCAGACGCTGGAGTGCAAGACCACCGACTCGGTGACGGTGCTCGCCGCCTCGGGCAAGACCTTCAGCATCGACGCCGCCGACATCCCGAGCGGCCGCGGCGACGGCGCGCCGGTCAACACGCTGGTCAACTCCTCGTCGGACGCGATCGTGTGGATGAGCGCGGGCGATCCGGGCACGCGGCTCCTGATGAACAGCTCGGCCGGGCTCGGCTTCCTCTGCAAGCTCGGCGACCTCGCCTCGAAGACGCGCCAGGGCAAGGACTTCTTCGCCGTCTCGGAGGGCGCCGCCGCGCAGCCGCCGGCGATCGTGCGCGCGGAGAAATACGTGGCGGCTCTCTCCTCCGACTCAAGGCTGCTCGCCTTTGAAATCGAGGAGCTGCCGGAACGGCCCAACGGCGGCGTGGGCGTGCAGCTGATCGCGCTGCCGGAAGGCGTCAGCCTCGCGGCCGTCAGCGTGACCGACGGCAAATCGCTCACCGTTTCCGGCATCAAGCGCAAGAACCGCGCGGTCGAGGCGCTCGACGCGAAGCAGCTCGCCGGGCACATGGGCAAGCGCGCGCAGCGCGGCAAGCTGGCGGACGTCGGCTTTCGCGCTGATCGACTAGGTGAATGAGCGCCTGAGGACGCTGCGGCCGGCATTCGTGCCGGCCGGGATCGTCCTCGCCGCGGCGCTCTTCGTCTGGCTCGGGCGGGGGCTGCCGCCGACGCTGGCGGGGCTGCGCACCGCGGGTCCGTACGTGCTCCTCATCGCGGCGCTCGCCCTTTCGTGGTGGTTCAACCGCGGCCGCTCGTTCGTGATCGCGGCGTCGCTGCTCGCGGGCTTCGCCGCCTACGAGCTCTTCCAGCACGGCGTGGCGGTCTATACGGCGCTGGTGGTGCTGGTGCCGCTCAACGCGCTCGCGGCGATGCTTGCGCCCGAGCGCGGCGCGCGCTACCGCGCCGCCTACCGCTGGCTGGTGCTGCTCGGCGCGGAAGCGCTCCTGGTGGCGTGGATCGGCGCGGCGGGCAAGTCCGCGATCTCGGGCACGTCGTGGCTCGCGCTCCTCGACCAGTGGTGGCTGCGCTCGCCGCCGACGCCCTTCGTCGGCCGGCTCGTCTTCGCCGCCGCGTTCGCCACCGCGCTGTGGCGCGCATGGCCCGAGTTCAAGCCGGCGGCGGTCGGCGACGCCGCGGCGATCGCCGCGTTTTTCATCGCCGCCGAATGGGCGCGCTCGAGCGGCGTGTACTCGGTGTTCATGGGCGCGACCGGCCTGGTGATGGTGGTGGCGCTGGTGCAGGAGTCGCACCAGCTCGCGTTCCGCGACCAGCTCACCGGATTGCCGGGCCGGCGCGCGCTCGAGGAGCGCCTGAGGAGCCTCGCCAGCCGCTACGTGGTGGCGATGGTGGACGTCGACCACTTCAAGAAATTCAACGACACGCACGGCCACGACGTCGGCGACCAGGTGCTGAAGCTCGTCGGCCGGCGCCTCGCCGAGGTCGAGGGCGGCACCGCCTACCGCTACGGCGGCGAGGAGTTCAGCGTGCTCTTCCCCGAGACGCGGATGCGCGACGCCGAGCAGTCGCTCGAGGCGATCCGCGGCTCGATCGAGACCTACCGCATGGCGGTGCGCGGCGCCGGCCGGCCGAAGCAGGCGGAGGAGGGCGCGAAGCTGCGCGGCGGCGCCGAGCCGCCGGAGAAAGTGCTATCGGTGACGGTGTCGATCGGCCTTGCCGCGCCAACCGAGAAGCTGCGCACGCCCCACCAGGTGCTCAAGGCCGCCGACGAAGCGCTCTACCGCGCCAAGCAGGCCGGCCGAAACCGCGTCAGCCGCTAGGAAATCGGGGTCAGGCACCGATTTCCCGTAGCTGCGCGCCGCCGGAATTCGGTGCCTGACCCCGATTTCCTATTTCTGCTCGACCGGCTCGTCGCGCGGCAGCTTTGAAGGGCTGGGCAGGTGGTCGCGCTTGTGCGGTCCGGCGCCGGCGCCAACCGCCTTGCGAGCTTCCGGCGGCACGGGCGCGGTACCGCCCGCCGCGCCGTCGACGCGAATCCGTGCCTTCGCCTTGGCGTCCTCTTCGGCTTTTTGCGGCGCCTGGGCGCCGGGCGCCTTAGGGGTAGGCGCCTGCTGGGCCATCACGGGGATAGCGAGGACTGCAAGAAGAAAAGCTACGAGAGTAGTACGCATGGAGCGGCTCCTTTACACGGAAACCTGCAAATCCCGTTCCCCATAGCCCCAAGGGGCGATTGGCACGCACATTGCGATCGGGAAGACTGCAATCCCCAATTTTTCCGGAGACCCGAATGCGCAAGTTCTTACCTGCTCTTCTCTGCGGCCTGCTTGTCGCCTCGTTCAGCCAGCTCGCCGCGGCCCAGGCGAGCACCGACGCCAAGGCCGGCGTGAAGGCCCAGGGCGACGTCAAGGCGAACGCCGGCACCACCGGCACCACCGGCGGCGCGTCGACGGGCGCGACCACCAGCACCACGACCGAGAGCACCAAGGCCGGCCCGACCGCGAACCCGAACGTCACCACCGACGCGCAGGGCCGCGAGCACATGAACAAGGGCAAGCACAAGCGCCAGGCGAAGGGCAAGGCGAAGGACAAGAACGCCGCCACCGGCGCGACCGTAACCACGCCGAAGGCCACGGTCTCGGGCGGCACCGAGACGCCCAAGGATGAGAAGAAGCAGTAGCTTTTTCCTCGCCGCCCTGCTCGGGCTCGCCATGCCGGCGCTCGCCGCCGACATGGCGCCGATCAAGGAGCCGGTGCCCTCGCCGAGCGACCTGCGGAAGGACCGCGGGCTCGACGGGCCGCAGGGCCAGGCGCCGGAAGACCGCACGCCGAGTCCCAGCGACCTGGCGAGCGAGCCGATCCGGGTCGACGGCGACCGCACTTCGAGCAGCGTTCCCGACCCGCGCGACGCCGACCGGCGCCGCGCGGGCACGGGCGCCACGCGCCCGTCTACCCTCTCGACGCCCCCGAGCCGCTATTAGGGTAAGGTCGCGGCTGCATGGCTGAGCCGCCGCCCTCGATCGCGATCCCCGAGCAGGAGATCGAGCTCACCGCCGTGCGCGCGCAAGGCGCCGGCGGCCAGAACGTCAACAAGGTGTCGAACGCGGTGCACCTGCGCTTCGACATCCGCCGCTCGTCGCTGCCCGAGGATCTCAAGGAGCGCCTGCTGCGCTGGGGCGATGCGCGCGTCAGCCGCACCGGCGTGATCGTGATCAAGGCGCAGGGCCACCGCAGCCTGGAGATGAACCGGGCGGAAGCGCTCGCGCGCCTCAACTCGCTCGTCGCCGCCGCGGCGCATATCCCGAAGAAGCGCCATGCGACGCGCCCGACGCGCGCCTCGAAGCGGCGCCGCCTCGACGAGAAGCGCCGCCGCGGCGGTATCAAGGCGCTCCGGCGGAAATCGGGGTCAGGCACCGATTTCCTCTAGCTGCGCGCCGCCGGAATTGGGTGCCTGACCCCGATTTCCTACTTCAGCGCGAGCAGCTCGACCTCGAACACGAGGGTCGCGTTCGGCGGGATCACGCCGCCCGCGCCGCGCGTGCCGTAGGCGAGGTTGGACGGGATGGTGAGCTTCCGCTTGCCGCCCACCTTCATCCCGGCGACGCCCTCGTCCCAGCCGCGGATCACCTGGCCGCGGCCGAGCGGGAAGTCGAACGCCTCGCCGCGGTCCTTGCTGGAATCGAACTTCTTTCCGTCGGTGAGCCAGCCGGTGTAATGCACGCTAACGCGCCGGCCGGCCGTTGCGGCCTCGCCACTACCCACGATTAATTCCTCGATCACGAGGCCGCTGGCCGTTTTAATGCTGTCCATGGCACCCTTCGCCTTTCCAAAGAGCCGATTCTAATGTTGCCCCTGCGCGAGGCGGTGTCCGCCGTGGAGGCCGAGGGCGAGCGCCTGCGCGCCGAGTTCTACGCGCCGCAGGGGCCGCGCGGCCGCCGCGGCTCCTGCCCGGTCGACCGCGAGATCGAGGAGCGGCTGCAGAAATCGCTGCAGGCGCTCGTTCCGGCGCAGTTCTGCGGCGAGGAATGCGACGTGCTGCCCGGCTCGCGCGCGGGCTGGGTGTGGCTCGTCGACCCGCACGACGGCACCTTCGAGTTCACCGGCGGCCGCCGCGGCTCGGCGATCTCGGTCGCGCTGCTGCGCGAGGGCGTGCCGGTGATGGGCATCGTGCACGCGCCCGACGCGCCCGACCGCGGCGCCGACACCATCGCCTGGGCCGAGGGCGCGGGGCCCATCCAGCGCAACGGCAAGCCCCTGGACGTGGATCTCTCGAAAGGCGTGCTCAAGCCCGGCAGCCTGGTCTGGGCCACGGCCTCGTCGACGCATCGTCCCGAGACCTTCTCGCGCGCCTTTGCGCCGGGGCGCTACGTGGCGATGCCGAGCGTCGCCTACCGGATGGCGCGCGTCGCCGCGGGCGACGGCGTCGCCACCGTGTCGACGCACCCGGTCAACGAGTACGACGTGGCCGCCGGGATCGCGCTGGTGCGCGCCGCGGGCGGCGCGGTGCTCGACCGCGAGGGGCGCGAGGCTCGGCTCGAGGGCAACCCGACCCGGCGCCTGACCGGATGCTTCGCCGGCAGCCCGCAGGTCGCGGCGCAGCTCGCGCGCTTCGACTGGGCTGTCCTGGAAAACGAGCCCCGGCGCGAGCCCAGGATCAACCTCGGGTTTCCGCGCAAGGAGGACAAGCAGCTCGTCCACGCGCAGGGGTGCCTCCTCGGCCAGGTGATCGGCGACAGCCTCGGCTCGCGCGTCGAGGCAAAGCCCGCGGTCGAGATCGCGCAGCTCTATCCCGGCGGCCTGCGCGACCTCGGCGACGGCGGCGTCTACCACACCATCGCCGGCCAGCCGACCGACGACAGCGAGATGGCGCTCACGCTCGCGCGCCGCATCGTGCGCGACGGCGGCTACAACGCCGAGCGCGTGCTCGACGCCTACCGCGCCTGGCTCACCTCGCGGCCGGTCGACGTCGGCATGACTACCGAGCGCGGCCTGCTCGGCCAGATGACGACCGACAGCGAGTCGAACGGCTCGCTGATGCGCGTCTCGCCGATCGGCGTCTGGGCCGCGGGCGACCCGTCGCGGGCGGCGCGCACCGCGCGCGACGACTCGACGCTCACGCATTCGAACCCGGCGTGCCTCGAGGCCTGCGCCGCCTACTGCGCGGCGATCGCCGCCGCCATCGGCGGGGCGAGCCGCGACGAGATGATCGAGGCCGCGCTCGCCAACTCCAAGGGCCCGGCGCACGAGGCGGTGAAGCGCGGCGCCAAGGGCAGCGCGCCGGGCGACTTCTTCACCCACCCCGGCTGGGTGCTGCTCGCGCTGCAGAACGCGTTCTATTGCCTGAAGACCTACGAATTCGAGGAAGCGCTCGTCCAGACCGTCGGCTGCGGCGGCGACACCGACACCAACGCCGCGATCGCGGGCGCGTTGCTCGGGGCCTTCCACGGCCGGGAGCGGATCCCCGCGCGCTGGATCTACCCCGTCCTCGCCTGCCGGCCGCTCGCCGAGTGCGGCGCCCTGCGGCCGCGGCCGATCGAGTACTGGCCCGACGACATCCTCGAGCTCGCCGAAGCCCTGCTCGCTCGACCCTAAATCGGGGTCAGAGCCCTATTTCCCCGGTCGACGGGTCTGCGCCAGCCCCTCTTTCCGCGGGCCGGCCCGGTTTGCCGCGTTCGACTCGCCGACCCGTCAGAGCGGTAATTCGCGGCTTGAGCGCCTCGCTAGTGAGCGCGAAGCCGCCCAGCGTGGCGTCTCGTACTGCGGCCAGAAAGTCCGGTGGGTCCGGCACGTCGAACAACGACCCATAAGCGCTTTTACGCGCGCCTTCCTTACCGGCGAGTGCCAGGTACTCGGTATGCGGCGTGAGCAAAGGATCGTCAAAGGCCCCCACGTTCCCAGCGTGACTCGACCAGCGATATGACAGCGGGGCGCCCACCATGCCGGCGCGCACGGGGTTGCGCTCGATGTAGCGGTAGCACGCGAGCACGTAGGCGGAAGACTCCACGAGGCACGAGCGGAACCTGCCTTCCCATAGCGTGCCAGTCCTCTCGTATCTCCGATTGAAGTACTGCACGTACCTCTGGCCGAGGTTGCGCATGAGTGCGGAGCACGCGTCTACGCGCCCAGGGGTCAGAAGTAAATGGACGTGGTTGGTCATCAGGCAGTACGCATGGATCGCGCATCCGGCCTTCACCGAGAGCTCGCGCAAGCACGCCAGGTACACGAGGTAATCGCCCTCTGCCTTGAAGCACGGCTGACGATCGTTGCCGCGCTGGACGACGTGAAGCGCAACGTCGGGAACGGCGAGTCTCCGCAGCCTGGGCATGCCGGCACAACGACCGGTCGGGGCGGCCGGTTGACGAAATAGGGCTCTGACCCCGATTCTTCTGCCGGGGAGGGGAGATGTCTTCGGGGATGTGGGCACTGCTAGTGGTCGTGGGGCTCGCCGCGCTGGCGGCGTGGCTCTACAACCGCCTCGTCGCCGACCGCAACCTGGTGCGCCAGGGCTTCGCCGACATCGACGTGCAGCTCAAGCGCCGCGCCGACCTGGTGCCGCGCCTGGTCGAGGCGGTGCGCGCCTACGCCGCGCACGAGAAGGCGCTGCTCACCTCGGTGGCCGAGCTGCGCGCCGCGGCGATCGCCGCGCCGAGGCTCGCCGAGCGCTTCGGCCACGAGCGCCAGCTCGGCGAGGCGCTCGGCAAAGTGGTGCTGCTGCAGGAGAGCTACCCCGCGCTCAAGGCCGACGCGAACTTCCGCCAGCTCTCCACCGAGCTCGTCGCCATCGAGGACGCGCTGCAGTACGCGCGGCGCTTCTACAACGGCGCGGTGAAGCAGTACCTCACGCGCCGCGAGACCTTCCCCGACGTGCTGGTGGCGCGGCCCTTCGGCTTCCAGCCGATGCCGTTCTTCGAGACGACCGATCGGGAAGCGGTGAAGGTCGCGCTGTGAAGACGCTGCTATTCATCCTCGCTGCGCTGGCGCTGCCTGCCCTGGCACAGGAGCGGGTGGTCGATTTCCACAGCACGATCCGCATCCGCGCCGACGGGGTGCTGACGGTCACCGAGCGCATCGTGGTGCAGGCCGAGGGGCGCGAGATCCGGCGCGGCATCCTGCGCGACTTTCCGACCGACTACCGCGACCGCTTCGGCAACCGCGTCGACGTCCCCTTCGAGGTGCTCGAGGTCGAGCGCGACGGCTCGCGCGAGCCCTACGCGCTCGAGCGGCTCGCCAACGGCGTGCGCATCCGCATCGGCCAGGCCAACGTGATGCTCGGGCCCGGCGAGCACCTCTACGACATCACCTACCGCACCGCGCGGCAGATCGGCCACTTCCCGGACCACGACGAGCTGTACTGGAACGTGAACGGCAACGGCTGGACCTTCGCCTTCGACCATATCTCGGCCGAGGTGCGGCTGCCCGAGCCGGTGCCGGCGGACGCGTTGCGCGCCGAGGCATACACCGGGCCGCAGGGCGCGCGCGGGCGCGACTACACGCAGCTCGTGCGCGACGGCGCGGTGGGCTTCAGCTCGACCCAGCCCTTCTCGCCCTACACCGGCATGACGATCGTGGTCGGCTTCCCGAAGGGCATCATCAGCGAGCCTTCCCTGGGCACGCGCGCCGGCTGGTTCTTCGCGCAGAACCGCGGCGTCGCCGCCGGGTTCCTCGGCCTCGCGCTCACGCTCGCGTTCCTGTGGTGGCGCTGGCTGCTCGTCGGGCGCGACCCGCGCGAAGGGCCGAGATTCCCGCGCTACGAGGCGCCCCGGGGAATCGGCCCGGGCGCGGTGCGCTTCATCGACCGCCAGGGCTACGACGACCGCTGCTTCGCCGCGGCGCTGCTCGGCCTGGGCAGCCGCGGCTACCTGACCATCAAGCAGCTCGGCAAGGGCTACCAGCTCAAGCCGACGGGCAGCAAGATCGAGCTCGTGCCCGGCGAGCGCACGGTCGCGGCGCTCGCCTCGCGCGAGCGCACCATCGGCGGCGAATTCGACGAGACGGTGCAGCAGACGCGCATGGCGCACGAGCGCGAGCTGCAGGTCCTGCACTACGACAAGACCTTCAGCAAGAACCACGGCTCGCTCGCGCTCGGCGTGATCCTCGCCGTCGCGACCGTCGGCGCGATGATCCTCCTCGACGCGTCGCTGCCGATGACGGTCTTCATCGGCGTCGTGCTCTTCGTCCTCCTCGGGCTCTTCAAGCGCTGGCTGCCGGCGTACTCGGTCGCCGGGCGCAAGCTCGAGGACGAGATCCAGGGGCTGCGCCAGTACCTCGGCGTGGCCGAGAAGGACGACCTGAAAAGAATGACCGCGGAGGAGTTCTCGCGCTTCCTGCCCTACGCGGTGGCGCTCGGCGTGGAGAAGACCTGGGCCGACCGGTTCGCGCGCGCGCTCGGCCTTGCCGCGCTCGCCCAGGCGGTCTCGACCTGGTACTCGACGAGCGACTACGGATCGAGCTCGGCCTATCGCTTCGCCGACTCGTTCTCGACGATCGGCGAGTCGATCAGCGCCTCGTCGACGCCGCCGGGCCAGAGCTCGGGCTTCTCCTCCTCCAGCGGCGGCGGATTCTCGAGCGACAGCGGCGGCGGATCCTCGGGCGGCGGCGGCGGGGGAGGCGGCGGCAGCGGCTGGTAAATCGGGGTCAGGCACCGATTCCCCCGGCTTCCGCGTCGCAATTCGGTGCCTGACCCCGATTTATTCCAGCGAGAACTTCACCTGCTCGGCGGTCGCGACGGAGGGCTGACCGCAGCAGATGGTGCCCTTGCCCGAGAGCAGGAACTCCTCGCGCTGCACCAGCACGTCGTCGCGCGTGCCCTCGGTCTTGACGTAGGTGCCGTTGGTGCTGTGGTCGATGAGCACGAACTTGTCGCCGCGCTTCTCGATCGTGCAGTGCACGCGCGAGGCCTCGTCGTCGGCGATCTGGATGCCGCAGCTCTCCTCGCGGCCGATGGTCACGGTGTCGCGGTCGCGCCGGCGCACGAGCTTCTTGTCCCGGTAGACGAGCGTCAGCGCGCTGGGCGCCGCCGGGGCGGCGCCCGCGGCCGGCTTCTTGCGCGCGAAGATGGTCGCGTTGTCGTCGCCGCGCCAGACGAGCTCGCACAGCGCCACCTGCCCCGAGCGGCCCTTGATGTCGATCGAGTAGAGCTTGCGCATCCACGCGCGGTAGAGCGGCGAGAGGTGCGAGACGGTGTCGCGCGTGGTGATGATCTGGCCGTTGCCGGCGAGCTCGACCAGGCGCGCGGCGAGGTTGACCGTGTCGCCGAACACCTCCTCGTTGCTCTTCTGGATCACCGGCCCGTAGTGAAAGCCGATGCCCAGCGCGAGCTTGGTGCCCGACACCATCGGGAAGGTGTCCATCGCGGTGTGCATCGCCGCCGCCGCGTCGGCTGCGGCGTCGGGCGTGGCGATGAGCGCCATCATCTTGTCGGCGGCGCGCGAGATGACGCGCGCGCCGCACCCCTGGGCGGCCCGGCGCACGTGCTCGACGCAGCCGGCGAGCGCGCCCACCGCGGCGGCGTCGCCCGCCTTGGCGATCACGTCCGCGCCGCCGAGGATGTCGGCGAAGAGGACCGTGGTCTCGCGCTCGAGCTCGAGGGCCATGCTATTGGGACTGGACCCGCGCGCCGCAGGCGCGCAGCTCGTCGTCGGTCATCACCGGCTTGATCACGCAGGGCGCGGGCTTGGTCGACTTCTCCACCGTCAGCACCGGCTTCGCTTCCTCCGCTTTCGGCGGGGGCGCCGCGGCGCGCGGCTCCTGCGCGCGCACGAAGCCCGCGGGCGCGGGCGGCGGCCGGTCGCTCGACCAGGACCACTTGTCGACCTTCCACTCGCCCTTTTCCCTGGCGAAGTCCATCACGCCGTACATCAGCTGCTCGCCCATGCCGACCATGCCGCTGATGCCGCTCGCGCGCAGCTGCGCCGCATTGCCGTCGGGGCTGAACGCCTTGCCGGTGACGCGGTAGGTCTTGGGCATCATCGCGGTCATCAGCGCGATGACCGGCTCCTTGTCGGGCAGGGTCTCGAGCTCGCTGCGGCGCGCCTCGGTCGCGTACTTCATCATCTCGTCGACGTTCTTCGCCAACGCCGCCGCGTGCAGCTTTGCGTACACCGCCTCGAGGTCGTCGGCCGCGTAGGCGCTCCCGGACAGGAGGATCAGCAGCGCTGCGGCATATTTAAGTGCCATGGTTTCGATAGTATGCCGCATGCCGCTTTCGCCCGAGGTCGTCGCCGCCTACGAAAATGCGGAATACGTCGCGTTCGCCGAGCGCGACGTGGTGCTCAGGATCGGCCGGCGCTCGCCCGAGCTCGACGAATTGCTTGACTTCCACCGCGCCGGCGGCGCGGCCTTCGTCACCGCCGCCAATCCGCGCGGCGAGCGCCGCGGCGACGCCGGCAACGCCGCCGCGCTCTCGGCGCTGCGCGATCTGGTCGCCGCCGCGGGCTACCCCTGCTACCTGGGCGAGGGCCGCGACCCGCGCGGCGAATGGCCCGCCGAGGCGAGCCTGCTGGTGATCGGCATCTATCGCGAGAACGCCGTCGCGCTCGGCCGGCTCTTCGAGCAGAACGCCATCGTCTTCGCCGAGCGCGGCCGCGCGCCGGAGCTCGTCCTCCTCTACTGAGCCGTCCAGCCGCCGTCGACGAGGAGGCTCGTGCCGGTGACGAGCCTTGCCGCGGGCGAGGCGGCGAACACCACCGCCGCCGCCACGTCCTCGGCCTTGCCGACGCTGCCCTGCGGAATGCGCTCCTTCACCCATTGCGCGAAGCCCGGCTTCTCCTCGGCCATCTGCCGGTAGAGCGGGGTCTCGACGAAGGTCGGCGCGACCGAGACCACGCGGATGCCGTGCGGCGCGAGCTCGAGCGCCATCGCCTTGGTGAGCCCCTCGAGCGCGTGCTTGGTCATGCAGTAGACCGAGCGGTTGGCCGCGCCGACGTGCCCCATCTGCGACGACATGTTGATGATCACGCCCCTGCTTTTGCGCTCGATCATTTTCCTTGCGGCCGCCTGGGCGGCAAGGAACGCCGCGCGCACGTTGAGGTCCATCAGCCGGTCGAGGTGCTCCTCGCTCACCTCGACGAACGGCTCGGGGATGTTGCTGCCGGCGTTGTTGACGAGGATGTCCAGGCCCGGCAGCCCGGCGATCACCGTCCTCAGCGCCTTCGAGTCGGTGACGTCGCACACCACGGGCTTGCCGCCCGCCTCGCGCGCCGCGTCCTCGAGCTCGCTCTTCGTGCGCGCCGCGAGCCAGACCTCGGCGCCGGCTTCGGCGAGCGCCACCGCGCAGGCGCGGCCGATGCCGCGGCCGGCGCCGGTGACGAGGGCGATCCGACCGTCGAGGCGGAAGTTGACCAAGCTATTTGGCGGGCGCCGTTTCCTTGCGCGCGCCGAGGCCGACGTTCTGGCCGCCGTAGCGGCGCAGGCGCAGGTCGGCCTGCTCCTTGTGGCCCCAGAAGCGCTCGATCGCGCACAGCCGCGAGCAGTATTCGCCCACCTTCACCGCCGCCTCGGGCGTGATCTCCTGGTAGGTGCAGGTCTTCAGGAACTTGCCCACCCACAGGCCGCCGGTGTAGCGCGCCGCGCCGAGCGTCGGCAGCGTGTGGTTGGTGCCGATCACCTTGTCGCCGTAGGAGACGTTGGTCTCGGGCCCGAGGAAGAGGGCGCCGTAGTTGCGCATCTTCTCGAGGAAGTACCTCGGGCTCTCGCACAGCACCTCGACGTGCTCGGCGGCGACGCGATCGGCTTCCTTCACCGCCTCTTCGCGCGAGTCCACCACGATGATCTCGCCGTAGTCGCGCCAGGCGACGCCGGCGACGTCGGCGGTGGGCAGCACTTTCAATTGCCTTTCGATCTCCGCCGGCAATGCCTCGGCGAGCTTCCTGGAGGTGGAAATCAGGATCGCGGGGCTGGTGGGCCCGTGCTCGGCCTGGCCGAGGAGGTCGGTCGCGATCATCTCGACGTCGGCGCTCTCGTCGGCGATCACCAGGATCTCGGTCGGGCCGGCGAGGAGGTCGATGCCGACGCGGCCGAAGAGCTGGCGCTTGGCTTCCGCCACGTAGGCGTTGCCCGGGCCGCAGAGCATGTCGACCGGCCGGATCATTCCGGTGCCCAGGCCCATCGCCGCGATCGCCTGCACCCCGCCCAGCACCCAGATCTCGTCGGCGCCGCCGAGCGCCATCGCGGCGATGGTCTCGGCATGCGGCGCGCCCTGGTTGGGCGGCGTGCACGCCACGATGCGCGCCACGCCCGCGGTGCGCGCGGTGACGATGCTCATGTGCGCCGAGGCGACCATCGGGTAGCGCCCGCCGGGGACGTAGCAGCCGACGCTCTCGACCGGGATGTTCCTGTGGCCGAGCCGCACGCCGGGCATCGTCTCGACCTCGATGTCGCCGAGCGCCGCCTTCTGCTGCCGGGCGAAGTTGCGGATCTGCGCCTGGGCGAACTCGATGTCGTCGAGGGTGGCTTGGGGCACTTTCCCCAAAATGCTTTTTATGTCGGACGGCGAAAGCCGCTTGGGCTCCCACTTGTCGAACTTGAGCGAGCAGTCGCGCACCGCCGCGTCGCCGCGCTTCTTCACGTCGGCGAGGATGCCCTCGACGGTCTCGCGCACCTTGCGCTCGAGCTCGTCCGTGACTTCCTGCGCAATCCGGCGCTTGAGATAAATGGCCATGGCTCCTCCGAAAATCGGGGTCAGAGCCCTATTTCCTGCGACGCGAAGCTGAAAGGAATTAGGGCTCTGACCCCGATTTTAGGAAGGATTCCTCACCGGCGGCAAAAGACTGCCCGCCGCGTGACCGAGTGCCGTGAGCCGCGCGTAAAACACTGCAAGACTTGCCGCATGCAACTCTCCACCGTGGTGGCCTCGGCGGCGATGGTCCTGGCGGTGCTGCTGGTCGCGGGCCACGCGCAGGGCGACGAGCCGCAGCCGAAAATGACGGCAGAGAAGCGCCTCCAGGAGCGCGAGGCGAAGCGCCGCGCCGAGATCGCCGAGCAGGAGAAGCGCAAGGCCGAGTTCGCGCGGCGCTGCATCAAGCCGCTCGACATCCCGGCCAACCTAGAAGCCTGCAGGACGGTTTACCGCCAGATGTAAAGACAAGGCCCCGCGCACGGCGGGGCCTTGATGCCCGATTTCTCTCTCGGGCGGCGCCTAGATGGGCGCCTCGCTTCTATCGCGGCGATTGCCGCTCTGGGATCGCCAGGCCCGGTATCCCGACAGGTGGCCGGGAATCCCGTGACTGCTGCCGTGCCACTCCTCTTTGGCGGCCTTCGCGAGCCCGTCTACAGGCTAGCACTCGGAGGATGCGCGTCAATCGCTATATCAACGACATTTGACCTGCGTCAGGCGGGCGAGAGGATGTGGATCACCCGGCTCGCGACGAGCTCCTTCGTCTTCGCGCCGAACGCGGCCATGTGCGGTGCTGCGGCGTGCGCCTCGAGCGCGGCGACGCTGTCCCACTTCTCGACCACCACGACGGTGTCCGCGCCGTGCCGGGCCTGGAAGCGCAGCGCCGTTTCGGCATCGACGGCCGGCCCGTACTCGATGCAGCCCTTCTCCGCGCGTACCGCCGCGAGGTTGGCGCGGAACGCCTCGAGCAGCCTCGCGCGCTGTCCGGGCTTGGCGGTGAGGACGGCGATGACGTGGATCATGGGACTTCTCCTGGGCTGAACAAATTCAGTTCCTCGAACTTGAGGTAGAGCTCGCGGCAGGCCCACGCGTCGGTCGCCGCGTAGGCGATCTGCTGGGCCGAGAGCTCGCGCGCCGCCCAGTTCGAGGTCTTCGCGCCCTTGGGGATGCGAAAGCCGAGGAAGAGCGCCGCGAGCGCGCGCACGCCCGACTTGTCCATCCCGCGGCGGCGCGCCGCGGCGCCCAGGTCGACGAGCGCCGCCGGCGTGAAGGCGAACGCGGTGGCGAGCTGGCGCAGGTCGTCGGCGAGGCCGACGCCCGCCTTGACCGTGCGCGCGGAGGAGAGGAGCGGGCCGAGCGTCGCGGAGAAATCCATGCGCTGCAGCCGGAAGAGGTACACCGCGCGCGCCGTCGCCACCTGCGCGAGCGCCGGCGGATGGCGCTCGCCCGCGCGGAAGGAGGGGCGCGTCTCGGTGTCGAACCCCACCACGCGCTCGGCGGCGAAGTCCGCCGCCGCCCGCTCCGCGTCCGCGTGCGTCGCGACCAGGCGCACCTCGCCCGCGTAGCGCCGGATCGGCAGCTCGTTGATCGCCTCGCGGGAAAGCGAATTCGGGGTCAGGCACCGATTTCCTTCAGCTGCTCGAGCCGGAATTCGGTGCCTGACCCCGATTCCGGATCGCGCGCCACAGGCGCTCCGG
>Ga0075425_100000453_pt1 | contig 38271 bp, 32 predicted proteins | sample SoiMethybrSBSTD4_FD_75300 | JGI IMG/M metagenome (GOLD analysis project Ga0075425, IMG submission 75300) | Bulk soil microbial communities from a Populus tree surrounding site in Tennessee, USA - Soil MetaG P. TD hybrid SBSTD4 | ecosystem: Environmental > Terrestrial > Soil > Tree plantation... | reverse complement strand
GTAAATCCGCGAGAGGTAGAGGTCGCGCAAGATCAATCCCATGGACCTCCGCGCCGAACGGAGCGTCCAGGTTCCTGATGAGTACCGCCATCGGTCATGCTCCAATCATCGGCTCGGCGCTCGTCTGCCCCAGCCCTTCATCAATTGGCAGTAGTCGCCGCGGGCTTCAGTATCGACGACCAGCGCACAATTTCGCTCTCCACAAACTGCCGCAATGCCTCAGGTGTCCGGTCCTTCTTGTCTGGGATCACAGATCCAATTTGTAGCAGGCGCTTGCTTGTGGCCTCGTCATCAAGTGCCTTGACCAGTGCGTCGTTCAACTTCGCCTGAATGTTCTGTGGCAAGCTTTTAGGGGCAAAGATCGCGTTCCACGCCGAAACTTGGTACTCGGGTAGGCCGGCCTCCTTCGTCGTTGGTACGTCCTTGGCAGCGTTTGATCGCTCAGGCGTTGCAATGGCCATGGCCTTGAGTGTCCCCGCCTCGATCTGGGAGACAACAGCGGTAAGGCCGACGCAAGCGAAGTCGATCTGGCCCGCCACCATGTCATTGATTGCGGGACCAGCGCCTCGATAACCAACGCGCGCCGTCTTGGTGCCCATGACCATCTGCAGGAGAGTGCACGTGGTGTGCATTTGACCACCAGCGCCACCATGGGCTTCGTTCACCTTGTCTTGGTTTTTCTTCACATAGTCGACAAACTCCGCCAGGTTGTTGGCCGGGAAGTTCTTCCTGGTGACTATCACGATCGGCACACCCGCCGTCAGACCAATTGGCGTGAAATCCTTCACGGGATCGTACTTGAGGTTTGCATATTGGGATGGCGCGGCCCCATGGGTTCCGAGATTACCAATAATAAGAGTGTACCCGTCGGGCGCAGCTTGTGCGACACGCTTGGTTGGAGTGGTACCGCCGGCGCCGGCATCGTTCTCTATGATGATCGACCGCCCAAGCGTCTTTGCCATATGGTCGCCGACGATGCGCGCAATCGCATCTGTTGAGCCACCAGCTGCGAACGGTACAACCAAGGTTATGCTTCGCTCCGGGAAATCCGCCGCTGCCGGGAGAACCCCAGCAAGTAGAGCCATCGTTCCCACGGCAGATCGTATCGTAGAGCGAAGTTGCAAGGGGGGTCGGTGGCTTCGCAGTTTGAGGCAGGCGGATCCCATGAAGCGACCCAACAGATTTGTCACCATAGATACGGCTCCACCTGGCACACGCTACTCGCAGATTAGGGCAGATGCGCAGACGAAACCAACTTTCCTGAAGAGGGCGCGAGCGGCTGAGGAGGTTGCTCGGGTTGCGCTAAGATGGGCCATTTGCTGCATCGCAATGGTTGCGAGCTCGCAACCGAATGCGGTCATGCATGCCGCCTGTCGCACGGCCCGGCGGAAACGATGGAGCTCTAGCTCAACGTGCTGAAGGGAGAGAGGTCATCACGGGTGGATTTAGACCGTGAGAATGACCATACGGGCGCTCCCGCTGCGGCGCCGAGATGTTGACTCTGTGCGAATTGTCTTTCAGCATCCGCTAGGCATTTTTCAGATCCGGACCACACGCACCATGAGCCCCTCGGACGCTGCGTGGCAACAATTGATATCTCAATTGCACGCGTCCGGCTGCAAGGCTGCACTTGCGATCACCGGGGGCGGTAGTGGAGCGGTTGGCGAATTGCTGCGCATTCCCGGGGGCTCTCGGTTGCTGATCGAGGCGCAGGTTCCCTACGACACGCTGGCGCTTGCGACGTTTCTTGGCTTTGCACCGGCTCAGGCGTGCAGCGCCGACACCGCAATCGCGATGGCTCGCAGGGCACGGGCACGCGCAGTCAGGTTGGTGCCGGCGGGCACCAAACTGGTTGGTCTTGGCGCAACGGCTGCATTGGTGAGCGATCGGCCGCGTAAGGGCGAGCATCGGTTTCACATTGCGTTCGCCAACTCTGCCCGCATCGCGCACTGCACGGGTATTTTGGCCAAGGGTCGACGCGATCGCGCCGGTGAAGAAGACCTTGTGTCGCGCGCGATTATCCTGTGGCTAGCCCAGGCATGCGGGATTTCCGCACCCTCGCCGCGCAGCCTGCTCGATGCCGATGAACATTTTGTGGAGGCAGGCGTTGCGACCTTGGACACTATCGACCAGCTGTTGGCTGGCGAAGTCAATCGCGTCACCGCCCAGCCCGATGGCCAAATGACGTTGTCAGCGCCGCCGTACCCTGTGCTATTGCCAGGTTCTTTCAACCCGATGCACGCTGGACATGTATTGCTGGCGCGCGTTGCCGAGGAGCTGAGACAGCAGCCCTTGGCCTTCGAAATCTCTGTCACCAACGTCGACAAGCCGCCGCTGGCGGCCGACACGGTCAGACACCGGCTTGCGCAATTCGCCTGGAAATCGCCCGTCGAACTCACGCGAGCGCCCACGTTCGTCGAGAAGTCGCGCCTGTTTCCGGGGACTACGTTTGTGATCGGGGCGGACACAGCGGAGCGGCTGGTTCAGCCAAAATACTATGGCGATGACGAGGCTCGAATGCATGTCGCGCTCGAGGAGATCGGTAGTTCCGGGGCCAGCTTTCTGGTGGCCGTACGCAGTGACGCCGCCGGGCGCTTACGCGGGCTCATCGACATTCCCGTGCCGCAACGCTTTGCCGATCTCTTCACCCAGATCCCTGAGGACCGCTTCCGCCTTGACACCTCATCATCCGAGATTCGCGCACGACGACGTGTCGCTGGGAATTCATGAGCCATCCAAAGGCGATGCCGCACGCTTGCCCATAACGGTGAACCCGATCGCATTCACATCACATGGAATTGTCGTCAAACTCGCCCCGTCCCGGCTCGGCGATGGTTCCCATCATGGAGGACGAACCCTTGCAGCGCTGCACGGCACGTGTCGCAGCTGCGGCCGATCTTTCCATCCTTAAGCCGCGCAAGGATGTTCCCCGGGACGAATTTGCGCGCATTTGCAGTAAGAGCTAGGTGCTGGGACGGTTGGGGCGAGCGCGAAGCATCACGTCCGCCAGCAACTCGTGCGGGCGCGACAACGGGTGCGGTGCCAAACACCCCAATGAGGACATCAGGCAGCGGGACACCGCAGGAAATGCATGATGATCATCCTAATACGTGCACACATACGACCGGACCATGCCGTCCCGGCGCAAAGCAAATTGGATCGCGCGCTTCACATTCGGTCGAGGCTGACACTTCCACCGCACCGGCGGCCCTCTATTTGAAAATTGCCCACGCCGTGCGACCGACCAAGTTGCGCCGTGACTAGGTAGGTCCTTTCCCCCGGCACTCTCAAGCGCACCTCACCCGCGCTTGAGACGGTCCCGCGGTAACCATCCTTGCCAACCACCACTCCATCGGTGATTTTCCAGTGACCGATACCCTGCGTCGACGTCCTGCAATATTCGTTGTACGAGTATACGACGCGCCATTCACCGTTAAATTGACTGATCAAGGTAGATTGGTTAGCGCGTGACGGATCAATGGTTGGGAGCTTGCCGAGGGTGGCCATCAAAGTTGCTTCCCTTCGGTCGCGGAAGATGCCCAGCGTGACCTTCGTGTTCGGAGCCAAGTTCGCGATTTGTTGAGCGAAGTCGCGCGTATCGGCAACGGCCCGTCCGTCAATGGAGAGTACGACGTCGCCGGCTTGCAAACGTGCCTCTGCGGCAGGACCAGGCGAGGTGATTTCCATGATAAGAGCCCCTCTCGTGTCCGCCAGTCCCATCCGCTCGGCCGCACTCTGGTCGATGTTGTTGATCTTGACACCCAACCAGCCGCGGCCCTCGGGTGATGGCGCCCTGGATGGTGCCCCGGACGAGGCCGCAGGGCTCGACGGTTGTGGCACAGCTGCCGTCCTCTTCTTCAACTCTTCGAGCCTTGCGCGCGCCATCTCCGCGTAGGGAGCGTCCGGAAAGCGTTTGACAAAGGCCTCAAGTCGCGCCGGATCGTCGGTCTCTTTGATGAATTCCCAGGCTCGTTCTAGTTCGCTCTTGTCTGGTTGCGGTGGTGTCGCTGAAGGAGCATTCCCGGCGAAATAGATCTCCGGCATGGTCGACGCGGATAGGAAAGGGTCTTGTCCGATCTCGTGTTGAACCCGGCGGGCGACGCGCGTGAAGACCAACATCGAATCGACCCCCGGTTTCAATATTTCGTCGGCCAACGTCTTCGCGTACGTCCCGCCGCCACTGCCGGTATCCGATGCCGTTCCACCGGGTGCGGTGGCGTAGGCCACCATCACGCCGGGCGTGTAAGCCATCGGAACGAATCCCTTCGCAGTGAGAGCCTTCTGGCCCCGTCTTGTCAGATTGAGCTCATTGCGGCATGCGTCAAACACGACGTAGTGCGTCGCGCCTGGCGCCTGGGCTCGCAGGTTCTCCACGAGCGTGTTGAGGTTGATAGAGTAGTTCCAGAGCTCTTCATCGTCGGCATTGGCGACGTCGACGGGGATGAGGTAGTTGATCTTTGTGTCCGGGTCCGCGGCCCCGTGCCCGGAGTAGTACACAAAACTGATGGCGCCTTGCCCTTCGCGTCGGACCATCGCGATGTGGCGCTTGATGGCGGCGTCGGTCGATCGATAATCCGCGTCCTTCAACTCCGTGACTTTGAAGCCGAGCGATCTCAGCGCCGCGCCGATCAGCAAGACATCGTCGTGCGGGTTCTTGAGCCGCCCGACCTTGGCAGCGTATCCCTGGTTGCCGATGAGCAACGCGATCCGTGCTTGCGCGTTTGCCACCGAGGGCAGTAAGACCAAAACCACCAGTGCAATGCAAAGCCGCATGACTGACCGCCTTTTGCAATCGGCTTCCTCTACCACCACATTGTGGCAACCCGAACGTCAACCTCCAACAAGCCACCTTATGGTGTGCCATCTTGAGGACGAGGAAAAGAGCGCACCAGCGAAGGCGAATGTCGACGGAAACGTCCGACAAACTGAGGCAGGTCCGCCTAATAATCAGAAATGGGCGTCATTGGGAGAGACCCTTCCCATCGGGGCGATGCACGACCTCATGACGGTGATGGTGGCGTAGGTCGATCACGCGCTCTTTGGTGACCGGCTCCGTTCGCGTTGGCATCTTGTTGACCTGGACCGTGTCGCCCTCTTCATAGCAGGCTTTGTCCCCGGCTCCCGCAGCATCGAGCTAGCCGGCGACCGCAAGGCCAACGGCACCTTCGTGGCATACGAACCTCAACTGCCGCATCCAGACGTTGCATCGTCCGCTGCCTCACCCGTCAATTCCTCGCCAAGAGCGCCGCGCCAGGCTGGAGATGCGGGGTAAAAGAAACCACGGTAAGTGCCGGGATAGACGACTTGCGCTCCCTGGATTTGTCATCAACGTGTTTTTGCCGGCAGCCCGTCCACCTGCTCGATCATACGCAAGGGATGCGCCGGAAGATCCGCGAGGTGCTAAACTGCAAGTATGATCGAAGCCCTGTCAGCGACCAAGCGCAATACCCGCGGGCTCATCTCACTTGTGGTCGTGGTTTTAGCCTGGGGCAGCCTATGGCCGGTGAACAAGGCGCTCTTGGCCTACATGCCACCCATCTGGTCGATTGCCCTGCGCACCTGCATCTCAGCGGTGACCTTGTTTGCGATTTCGCTGACCGTAACCGGAACTGTCATACCTAGGCGCGGTGATGGCCCGGTACTCGTCAGCATGGTGCTGCTGCATATGGTGGGCTTCACCATCTTGTCGCAGCTTGCACTGCAGGTGGTGCCGGCAGGCCAATCGACGGTGCTGGCCTATACCAGCGTGCTGTGGGCACCGCTTGGTGCGGCGCTGTTCCTTCACGAACGGCTAACGTGGCGGCGGACAGTTGGCCTCGGGCTCGGCATCCTTGGGCTCATGGCGATCTTCAATCCCGTGACGTTCGATTGGCGCGACCGCGGCGCTGTCGCCGGCAACGGCGCCCTCCTTTTGGGCGCGATGCTGTGGGCGGCAAGTATCGTCCACAACCGCAGCCACCGCTGGTGCTCGACACCGTTTCAGCTGGCACCGTGGCAGGCCCTCCTGGCGGCCGCGATCCTTCTGCCCAGCGCCACCCTTTGCGAAGGCCCGCCGAACATCGCGTGGAACAGCGCATCCATCGCGATGCTGCTCTATGCGGGGATACCCGGCACGGCCCTCGCCTATTGGGCCGCCGCCGTAAGCTCCTCGGAGCTGCCGGCCGCCACCACATCCCTTGGGTTGCTGGCCACACCCGCCATCAGCATTCTCGTGGCGCTGCTCGTGCTGGGTGAACAGCCGACCCTGACCTTGATGCTCGCGCTTGCTCTCATCCTGGTTGGCATGGCCGTCGGCATATCGGGGCCGGCGGCGGACGCGCCGCGTCGCTGACGGGGCGTCGTGCCAGGCTGTTTTGCTGGAGCTGATGGCGGCGAGGGTGGGTGGCGCCAACCTGGAGCACGCTAGTTGGTTATGCAATAGTGTAGGAGATTGCTGGGCAAGTTGAGGGCGTTGCCGCGCTCTCCCGGAGCCAGCGACATGTTCAATATCGACAAGTAACATGCGGGCTGCTGTTCGGAGGCGATGCGGATAACCCGAAGCAACTGGGCCCGAGGTTCCAAGATTACAGCAGGTGGAGCAAGGACGTCATGACTTTGATGCTAAAGCCGTTGCACCCTGTCTTCGTCGCCGAGGTGAGCGGCCTTGATCTCAGCAGGCCGATTGCACGGGCTGACGCGTGCGCCATCAATGCGGCAATGAACCAATACGCCGTCCTGGTGTGGCGCGGCCAGCCGCTCACAGCACAGCAGCAGATTGAGTTCGCAACGGCGTTCGGCCCGCTCGACATCGGTCTGAAGCGTGTTTTCAAGCGGCCTGAGAGACTAGAGGACGAGCGCTTGATCGACATCTCGAACGTGGGCATGGACGGGAACGTTCAGAAGCAAGACTCGCCGAAGAACCTCTCCAATTTCGCCAATCAGCTATGGCATAGCGATAGTTCTTTCATGCGTCCGCGCGCCGCATACTCGATGCTGCACGCCCTGGTCATCCCGAGCTGGGGCGGTGATACTGAATTTGCTGATTTGCGCGCTGCCTATGACACGCTCGATGGTCGAACGCGCCAGATGATCGCCGATCTTCGCGCTGAGCACTATGCGCTGCACACGCGCATTCTGCTGGGCGATGAGGCCTACACCGACGAGCAGAAGAACATGATGCCGCCGGCGGTGTGGCCGATCGTTAATACCCACCCGGGTTCTGGCCGCAAGGTCCTCTTCGTCGGCGTGCACGCTCGGCAGATCATCGGTTTGAGCACGCCTCAATCTCGGTTGCTTCTTGCCGATCTGCTCGAGCACGCCACCCAGCGCGAGCGCGTCTATGTGCACGAATGGCAAGTTGGTGATCTCGTCATGTGGGACAATCGAGCCACCGTCCACCGCGGGCGCCGTTTCGACCTGAGCCAGCGGCGCGAGTTGCGTCGCACCACGGTCAATGACACACCCGAGGCGATGCTCGCCGTCGCGTAGACCGCGCCGCTGGTTGAGCTGACGCGGGCGACGCGGGTCAGGCTTTCGGCACACGAGGTCAGTTTCGACGGTTGCCGCGAGCAGGTCCACAAGGTGGGCTCGCGTGTCCTCGTCTTCCACCCAACGGGCACCATCACGAACCTTTTCGTCCATCGTGTGCTTCTTCGCGGGCAGCCTGCCAGCGGCACAACACACAGACGTCATCGCGGCCCCCCGCCGGCAAGGTCAAACTGCCCACTCGCCCTTGTGCCCACGCAACGGGCAGGACTCGGACCGTTTCCTTTCCATCGCGAGGCTTCGTGAACTGCATGCGGAAGGTCGTGGCCAGTGGCTTTCGCTATAGAGTGAGAAGCACGGTCGCAATGCCGGAGGAATTGCCACTGGCGCTGCCCGGCAGGTAGCACACCTCAAAGGAGCCACTCGCATGGACGCGCCTTGGATGCTCTACGGGGCGAATGGTTACACCGGGCAATTGATTGCCCGAGAGGCTGCGCGACGCGGCTGGCAGCCGATCCTCGCTGGCCGTAGCGAAGAAAAGATCGTGCGTCTTGCAAACGAACTCGGCTTGGAGGCCCGCGTTTTTGCACTCGCGGATCGGGCCGACGCAGTCATGGCGCTCAAAGGCATAGGGCTGGTGCTGCATTGCGCCGGTCCCTTCTCTGCTACCAGTGCGCTATTGATATCTGCCTGCCTGGCAAGCGGAACCCACTACCTTGATATCACCGGCGAAATAGGCGTGCTTGAATATGCGCACGAACAAGGAGAGGCAGCGCGTGCTGCAGGAATTGTCATCTGCCCTGGCGTCGGGTTCGATGTCATTCCTACCGATTGTGTCGCCGCCAAATTGAAGTCTGCCCTGCCAAACGCTACGCATCTCGCGCTCGGCTTTAATTCTGGCTCCGCGCTGTCACCGGGGACGGCCAAAACGTTGCTGGAAAGCTTGGCAAAGGGAGGCAAGGTACGCAAGGATGGCAAGATCGTTACTGTGCCGCTCGCCCACAAGACGCGGCGCATCGATTTCGGCGACGGCGAGACGTTGGCCATGACCATTCCTTGGGGCGATGTGTCGACCGCCTTCTACACAACTCGCATCCCGAATATCGAGGTCTACACTCCAGCAGCGCCAGCCCTGGTCATGGCCGCCCGCATGGCCGACCACGCCCGCCGACTGCTTGGGGCCGACCTGGTGCAGAAGTATCTAAAACGCATGTTCGACAAGATCTTGAAGGGTCCCACCGGCGAAACGCGCGCAGCCACGCCAGCCTGCGTCTGGGGAGAGGTCTCGAACGCGGCAGGCGAGGTGAAGAGGGCGAGGATTATGACCGCCAATGGCTACAGCCTAACCGTCAGTGGCGCTCTTGCCGTGGTTGAGCACCTGACGCAGCACCAAGTTCAGGGCGGCGCGTATACGCCCGCCACGCTGGTGGGTCCAGATCTCGTCGTCGAGCTGCCAGGTTCGAGGATCTTGGCGTTGGACGAGTGAGCGGGCAACGCGGGAGGGCCGAAACCTTGCCTGGCGCTCGCTCGGGGTAGTCGTCGAACTCGGCCGCATTCAGAAGACAGGTCAACTAACGCCGGCACACTGATCTTCGGCTACCGCTGCTGCCAACGTCTGGGCGGCCGAGCCCTCAGCAAATAAACGGGCGCACCCAGCTCGAGTGCGAGGCGCCCTAACGATCGCGCGGCCCCAAGGGGTTAGGGCAGGTGCGTCGCGGCATCGGCAATGCGGGGCCTCGGGTGTAGAAATGCCCACGCACATCTTCCCCATCGCGACACCCCGCGAGCTGACCCCCTCGAGGGCTAAGGCGCGGCTCGCGCGCCTCATCCCCGGGGCGCCCCAGCCTCTAGTGCTCCTGGAGGAGACGACCGTAACCGGGAAGCCAATCCTTGATGCCGGCCAGCCGGAGCGCATGCCACAGCGTGGCCTGCGTCGAGGTAATCACGGGTTTGCCGATCGTCTGCTCGAGCGCCGCGACCACGGTGTGCGAACGGGTATTGAGGCAGGAAATAATGAGCGCGTCTGCCGATCCATTCCAGCCATCAAGCCCGAGCCGGAACAGGATCGCCGGGTCCGGCTCGGCTAAGCGGAAGCCGTCTGATATGTCCAGATGGGCGCCGCCCAGCACCTCAAAGCCGGCCGTCTCGAAAAAGCGATGCTCGGCCTCATTCACCTCGCGGGTGTAGGGAGAGACCAGGGACACCCGAGTTGCACACAGCGTGCGCGCCGCCTGCACAATGGCGTGCGCGGCTGTCGTGGCCGGCGCCTTGCAGACTTTCTCGATTTCGGCACGCAAGTGGCAGTCGTAGTCGAGCCCTTGCACGATGCTGGAGGCCGTGCAGCCGTAGGCGACGGCGTGCGGACGCGTGCTGCTGAGCTGACGGACGCCCGCCATGCCCTCACGACGATCCATCTCAATCAGCGCCTCCGCCGTCGTCAGGTCTGGGATAAACATGCGCGAGAAATGCACGCTCACACCCGCAGGTACGGTGCGTTGCGCCCACGGCTCCATCACCGTGTTGACACTTGGCACCACGATGCCGATGCGCGCGCGCCAGCCGTCGCCACCTAGGAATACCTTTGCCGTCGTCATCTGAATTCAGCGTCCCGTCACTACCACGGCACGGCGCCCTTGTCTGACCAGGCATATCACGTGTCCGCTCCTGCAGTAGCAAGAGACCAGAACCTGGAGCGTTGCAAGCGCCGGAGGGTCGACCCCCGCTACTGACAGGGGATCGCAGCGAGCGAGCGTTGGCGGGAGCTGCCTCAGTTTGGTGCGGGCGACGTGGCCGGTGGCCGAATAAGGCGATGGCTTTCGAGAACCTCGATCCGGCGCCTCGCCAGTTCCGCAAGGAAGCTGCCTTTGTAGCGGGCCACGAATGCTTCGAGTTCGGAAACATTGTTCGAGCTCTTGATGTGGTCCCAAGCCCAGAGGGTGGCTCCGACATCCTCCGGTGGTGAACCAACGTCCGCGACTGCAATGAACCCCTTCGATGGGAGTTCTGCGATATGACTTTGGGTACCTGGCTCTGCCTGTCCATGTGATGGGAATAGGACGACCAGGACCACAACAGCCGCACCGCGCCGCATTGACAGCTCTCCATGGAACGCCCGCCGGAAGAAGTTTGAGCTAGCATCAATCCTGATGGCAGCTTGTGATGTGCAGCACACCAGCCGCGCCCCAGCCCCGCCCCGGCCGCGCCCCGAGGCTGGGTTCATGCGAAGTGGGCCCGTTGCCTCATCCAGGCCAGCCCATCCACGCTCTTTCTTTTGCGCCTTGCCGCTTTTCAGGCCGAGCCAAGATAGCGGGCTGCCGCAAGCACGTGCGTCCTGAGGATATGGAGATAGTCCTCGACCAGGACGTTCTCGTCAGCAGCAGCCATGGTCTCCGGGGATGCACCATAGACGTAGGCTGGGACAGCGTTGTAGCGCCACAGGCGCGTGTCCGTGGCACCGAGCGTAATAACTGGCACGGGGCGCCGGCGCCCAAGACCGACGACCGTGTCCTGCAGGATCTGCATCATCTCGCCATCCGGGTCGGACCAGCTCGGTGCATCGTGCGGTGGCGACAACTCCTCCCACGTCGCTTCCGGGAACCGCGACAGGATTTCGGCGATGATCGGGCGCATGTCATTCCGTGTCATACCGATTGGCAGGCGAATATCGGCCTCGATGCGACATTCGTTCGGCAGCACGTTCATCTTCAGGCCACCCATCACGCGGCCGATGTTGAGTGTCGGCTTGGAGATATAGCCTGCATGACCCGCGCCGCAGCCCTCGTCCACCTGGGCGGCGATGTCGGGGTCGCGGAACATAGCCACCAAGTTGTCCGGGGCGCGCACAGGCACTTCCGTCACCTTCTCGAGGGCGGCGACGATGGCGCCTGCTATCTTCGTGGCGCTCTTGCTCATGTGGGTATAGGCGCCATGGCCGCCGCGCGTGCGAACGACAATGGCGATCCAAATCGGCGACTTTTCGCCGAAACGGACGCAGAGCGGACTTGAGGGTTCGCCCGACAGCAGGCAGTCGCCCATCATTAGGTCGCGGCGGTTCTCGAACATCCAGCGCGCGCCCCATGGACCGAAGGTCTCCTCGTCGGAGACCGCGGTATAGGTTAGGCGGCCCTTGAGGCGGTCGCGAACCGCGTGAAGGTGCATGAATGCCAGCGTGATGCTGGCGAGCCCGCATTTCATGTCGCAGGCGCCGCGTCCATAAATCCGGCCATCGACGATCTCCCCGCCCCAGGGAGCCCTCGTCCACTCGTGCTCGGCGACGGGAAAGACGTCGATATGGCCGTTCAGCACAAGATGGCGGCCGGGGTGAGCACCATCAAATCGTGCCACGATATTTGGCATCTCAGGATGCGGCGAGAAGATCTCGCTATTGAGCCCTGCCTCTTGCAGTGCGCGCTGGAGGAACGTGGCAGCGGCCCGCGTATCGCCGGGAGGATTGGGCGAGGGTACGCGGAGTAGATCCCGCAAAAAGCCGATCGAGCGTTCGCGGGCGGCCTCGAGCCGGGCGAGTAGGTCTTGCTCAACCGGGCTCATATTCCCTTTCCTTCCGGTGCGAGAAAGGCAGCAGCCGCCAATGCATGCACGCGCACGACATTGAGGAACTCATCCACGCCCACCGCTTCGTCGTAGGTGCCCATGAGGTCTGGCGAGCAGCCGTAGATGTAGGCTGGCACGCCAGACTGCCGCCAGAACCTCGCGTCGGTGGCCGCTAGCGTGATGACGGGCACCGGCCGCACGCCGGAAACGCGGTGGGCGGCCTCCTGGATGAGCTGCAGCATGTGGCCTTCGGGGTCGCACCAATTGGCTTCATCGTGGGGGTGAGAAATCTCCTCCACCGAAACCTCGGGAAAATCCTTGAGAATGCGCGTGACCTCCGCGCGTATGCGCTGTTTGGTTACGCCGACGGGGAGCCGAATGTCGGCCTCTAGCTTGCATTCGCTCGGGATCATATTGGTCTTGAGGCCTCCATCGATCATGCCGATGTTTAACGACACTTTCTGGACCAGTCCGGCGGCACCTTCCCCCAACCCGTCGTCGAGCGCTTTGCGGACAGCCGGATCGGCCAGGTTGCGCGCCACGGCTTGCGGCATCTCGGGGCGGATGTCGGTCAGATCTTCAAGCGCAGCCATCAGCCGGGTCGCGATTTTGTTGGCACTGGCGCTCATGTGCACATAGGCGCCATGCGCCCCTCGCGTTTTGACCCTGAAAATGAGCCAGTGTGGGGTCTTTTCCCCGTAGCGCACGGTATGGGCGGATGAAGGCTCACCATTGAGGCAGCAGTCGCCCGCCACCTCGTCTCGATGGTTCTCGAACAGATAGCCTGTACCCCACTTGCCACCGGTTTCCTCATCGGAGACCGCGGTCAGCGTAAGGCGTCCTGCCAGCTGGTCGCGATGCTCGTGGAGAAGCGCATAGGTCACGAAACTGGCGATGGTGCCGCACTTCATATCGGCTGTGCCGCGACCATAGAGACGACCGTTTTCGATCGTACCACTCCAGGGTCCCCCGTGACGCCAACGCTCGTCACGTCCGGGGGGAAACACGTCAATATGGCCGTTGAGCACAAGATGCGGCCCCGGCCGCTGCGTATCGAATGTAGCGAGTAAATTCGGCATATCGGGCATGGGCGCAATCACCCTGTAGGCGAGGCCGCACCGCCTAAGAAATGCCTCGAGGTAGGCGGCACCCCGGCGCGTCTCGCCAGGAGGATTGGCCGTGGGCGTACGCACGAAGCCCTGCAGCAGTGTGATGAGCTCTGCCCGGCGATCATTGATCGCGGCCAGCAGTATGTCTGCTAGTGGCGTCACTTGGTTGCCCCTCTTGAGAGGTAGTCGAGTGCGGACAAGGCATGGGTCTTCACGACGCCGAGCCACTCATTGATATCGGTGTGCTCGTCCGGCATAGCGACGTTGGTCGCCGTGGTGCCGTACGTAAAGGCGGGGACGCCGCGCTGGCGCCAAAGGCGCGCATCGGTACCTGCGAGGCTCGGAATAGGGCGCACGTTTAAGCCCGCGATCTCGTGGGCGTTGCGGCGGATCAGGTCGACCATGATGTGGTCCGGGTCAGACCATTCCGGCGCTTGGCTGGAGATGACCCGCATTGAGGCGTGTGAATAGCGCGCGACAATCTTGCCGACCTTCGCCACCATCGCGGTCGGTGACACGCCCCACGGCAGGCGGATGTCCGCCTCAATCCTAGAGTGCCCCGGCAACATGTTGACGAGCATCCCACCGTTCCATGTGCCTATGTTGAGCGTGACGCGCCCCATGTTGGCTGCGGCTCCGGCGAGATGGATGCGGTCGATCTCCGGCGCACCATTGGCGATGGCACGGGCGAGCGCAGGTGGCAGCTCTACATCCGTCTCTTCGATTGCCGCCAAATCCTCGATTAGGGCCGCGGCGATGCGCGTTGCGGACGGGCTCTTGTGCGGATAGGCGCCGTGCGCACCGACCGTTTCGATATCGATGCCTATCCACAGCGGTGCTTTCTCGGCGAACCGCACCGTCGTGGGCGCGCCCGGCTCCGCGTTCAGCAGACAGTCGCCAAGCACCTCGCTGCTGTGGTGCTCGAGAAGGTAGCGCGCGCCATTGGGTCCGAACGTCTCCTCGTCGGATACGGCGGTGAGCGTCAGCCTGCCTCCGATCTCGGCCTTTAGCGCATGCAGCCAGCCGTAGACAGCAACGAGGGAAGCCGTACCCTGCTTCATGTCGCTCGATCCCGTACCCCAAACCTTGTCGTCTAGGATGCGCCCGCTAAATGGATCATCCGTCCAGCGCTCGGCCGCAACAGGGGGAAATGTGTCGATGTGACCGTTGAGGACGAGGTGGGGTCCTGCTCGCGCCCCCTCGATGCTGCCAATTAGGTTTGGCATCGTCGGATTGCAGGCGACAACGCGATAGGGGGCGCCGCGAACCTCGAGCCAACCCGCCAGGACGGCTGCAGCGGCGCGGGTGTCCCCGGGAGGGTTTGGCGATCGCGCACGCACGAGGCGTGACAAGAGATCAACCAGCGCATCCCGATCGGCATCGATCATGGCGAGCAGGCGACGTCTCAAGTCCGACACGCCGCGCCCTCCCCATGTAGGTAGGCGTGAGCGGCAAGCGTCAACGTCTTCACGACGTCGATCCACTCCTCGACGTCGGTGTGCTCGTCGGGCATGGCGACGTTCGTTGCCGTCGTGCCGTAGGTGAACGCCGGAACGCCCTTCATGCGCCAGAGGCGTGCATCGCTTGCACCGAGTGACGTGATGGCGAAGGGTCGAACACCGCTCACTCTCACGCACGCGTCGCGCAGATGTCCGACCATGGGATGGCTGGGATCGGACCAATTGGGCTCCGTAAACCCCATGACTTCGAGCCGCGCCTCCGAATGGCGCGCCACGATCACGCGCATTGCGGACAATGCCCGTTCCACGCTCTCACCGACGGGAACGCGCACATCGCACTCGAGGCGGCACGTTCCAGGCAGCATATTCACCTTTACACCACCGCGCACCACGCCGATGTTCAGGGTGAACCGCTTGATTAGTCTGGCGGCGCCCTCAACGTGAATGCGGTCGATTTCATCGGCGGCCTCGTCAAGGGCTCGTTCTACCGCCGCGTCCATCGTCACCGCGAGATCGTCCACGGCCGCGAGCTCGAGGGCGATGCGGGCTGCGAGGCGCGTCGCACTCGAGCTCTTATGCGTGTAGGCGCCATGACAACCCGAAGTCTCGATGATCACTGCCGCGCGCAGGATACCCTTTTCGCCAAAGCGGATCGTAGTTGGGGCGCCGGGTTCTGCGTTGAGAAGGCAGTCACCGAGCACCTCGGGATGGTGGTCCAGGAGGTACTTCGCACCCCAGGTCCCGCCCGTCTCCTCATCCGAGACGGCCGTGAAGGTAAGGCGGCCGGGAAGCCGGTCCTTGAGCTTGGCAAGCCATCCAAAGGTGAAAAGCAGCGCCACCGTGCCATTCTTCATGTCGGAGACGCCGCGCCCATAGATGCGGCCATCGGCGATCTGGCCCCCCCACGGATCCCGCGCCCAGCGGTCTGCATCATTGCATGGAAAGTGATCGATGTGGCCATTCAGCACGAGATGCCGGCCCGGACGGCTGCCTTGGAGGGATGCCACGATATTGGGCATCTCGGGACGCGGCGCGATCGTGCGCGCAGGAAGCCCCGCTTTGGCGAACCACTCGATGAGTGTTGCGGCCGCGTTGCGTGTATCGCCCGGGGGGTTCGGGCTGGCGCTGCGAACGAAGCTCGCGAGGAAGTTGACAAGCTCATCGCGCTCTTTGTCGATCCAGATCAACAGCTGTTCGCGTTCCGCTTGCAGGCTCATTGGGCAGCCCTGCGCAGCTCCAGCGCTCTGATGCAAGCAGTCAAATGGGAGGGAGCGACAGAAGACTGAGGTGGATCGCTGGCCTCGCATTGAGGGACCGCGTGGATGCAGCGAGGCGCGAAGGGACACCCCAGCGCCGCAGGGGCATCGCCAAAACCGGCCAGGAGCTTGGCCGGCAGATCCCTCACCACGGCTGCCGGGTCGGGGATCGGAACAGCGTCTATCAGCGCTTGCGTATAGGGGTGTGCTGGGGTGCGTAGCACATCCCGCACTGGGCCCTTCTCCACAATGCGCCCACGATACATGACCGCGAGTTCGTCGCAGATGTGAGCGACGATGGAGAGGTCGTGCGTGATGAACACCATCGCCATGTGCTGCTCGGTCACTAGCCGCCTGAGCAGGCGCAGAATGCCGGCCCGTACAGACACATCGAGCATGGAAACTGGCTCGTCGGCGACCAGCAGCTTGGGATTGAGGATCACGGCGCGCGCGATTGCCACACGCTGACGCTGCCCACCCGAAAGCTCGTGCGGGTAGCGTGACATGAACGCTAGCCCCGGCCGCAGCTCGGCCTTTTCGAGCGCGGCGATGGCCTGCGTGCGGCGCTCAACGGTCGTGCCGAGCCCATGTATCAACAGCGGTTCCTCGACGCTGCGGGCCACGGTGAACCGTGGATTGAGTGAGGCGAACGGATCCTGGAATACCATTTGTACCGCGCGCCGCAGCCCCCGGTCGGGTGTGGCGGTCATGACTTGGCCATCGACTTCGATCTCGCCGGAGGTGGCACGCTCCAGTCCCACGAGTAGATTGGCCAGCGTGCTCTTGCCGCTGCCGCTTTCCCCTGCGATCCCGAGCACCCGGCCCCGCGCGATGGAGAATGTTACGCCATCAACCGCGCGAACCCTGGGCGCCTTCCCGAACATCGAGCCACGCGGCACGAAGTGCTTGCGCACATCCCGAAACGACACGATGGACGGCTGGCTCGTCATGCGGCGGCGCCCCCCTCCTCCCAGATGCCAGGCCGGGTTGCGATCTCAGCCATGCGCGGCGCTTCGTCGGCGAAGTGGCAAGCAACCGACCTATCCCGGCCAACCCCACTTTTCCTCGGTTTGTCTGTGCGGCAAAGATCGCGCACAAAGGGACAGCGGGTTGCGAAGGGACAGCCTTGCGAAACTTCCGACAGCCGCGGGGGGTGGCCTGGGATGCTGACGAGCGGGCGATCTGGCGCCCTGACGTCCGGAAACGACCGCGCCAGTCCCATCGTGTAGGGATGGGACGGGTTTGCCAGCACCTCAAGCGTTGGTCCTTCCTCCATCACCTCACCGGCGTAGAGCACGGCGATGCGGTCGCACAGCTCGGCGACCACGCCGATATCATGGCTGATGAAGAGCAACGACAGTGCCTCGGTGCGGCGCAGGTTGGTGAGCAAATTGACGATCTGGCGTTGGACTATGACGTCAAGGCCGGTCGTGGGCTCGTCCGCAACCAGGAGGGGAGGTTTGAAGAGCAGGGCAAGAGCGATGATCGCCCTTTGGCGCATCCCCCCCGACAGCTCGTGGGGAAACCGATCAAGGACGATGGGGTCGAGCTCGACCCGACGAAAGAGCTCGGCGGCGCGGCGGTCCGCTTCGGCGGCGCGCATACCATGGGCCGCAGCCGTGTCGCGAAACTGGCGACGGATCGAGTGCACGGGAACGAGCGAGGCCAGCGCGCTTTGCGGCACATAGGCCATGCGCCGCCAGCGCAGGGTCATGAGATCTGCATCCGCCATTTGACTGATGACCTGACCCTCGAACCGAATGGCGCCGTGCCAGACATTGGCAAAACGTGGCAGCAGGCCAAGCGTGGCCAGCGCGAGCGTGCTCTTGCCGCAGCCGGACTCGCCCACGAGACCCAGCGCAGTTCCCGCTTCGAGCCCGAGGGAGACACGGTTGACGGCGAACACCGCAGAATCTCGGGTGTGATACGCAATGGAGACGTCGTCGAGCTCGAATAGGGGCATGTTCAGCGCAGCCTCGGGCTCGCGAGCTTCTCGTACTGGCGACCGACCAGGAACACGGAGATAACGAAAAGCGACAATCCCAATCCTGGCGGGATCGTCCACCACCAAGCCTGCCGGATCGAGCCTGACACATAAGCCAGATACAGCATCTGACCCCAGCTCACCTGATTTGGGTCACCAAACCCGAGAAAACTGATTGAAGCCTCCGCCAACACTGCCCAGGCAATGTCGAAGGCTACGTAGAGCAGCGTCATCGGCAGCACGTTGGGAAAAATATGGACGTAAATGATGCGCACGTCGGAAGCACCGGCAATCTTGGCGGCTTTGACGAAGGCGCGCTCCCGCAGTGAAAGCACTTGAGACCGGATCACACGCGCCGTGGTGCGCCACATCAGCAGCGAGATGGTTAGGATCATGTTCCATAGCGACGGACCGAGCAGCGCCACCAACACGACGGCGAACGGGATGAAGGGAATACCGAACGCCAGCCCCGTGATGCGCATGAGGACGGCATCGACGCGGCCGCCACAGTAGCCAGCAATGAGTCCCACGTTGGTTCCGATGATGGCTATGAAGGAGGCGCAGGTGATGCCGACGATGAGCACGATCCTGGAACCGTCGATCAGCTGCGAGAGAACATCGAGGCCGTAATAGGTGGTGCCGAGCCAGTGGGCTGCCGACGGCGGCTCGAGACGCTTGAGCTGACCTGCGGCATTGAAGTGATTGGCGATCGGATCGTAGGGAGTAATCCAAGGACTGAAGGCAGCTACCACGACAATGAGCGCAAGAATGGAGATGCCGAATGCGCCCGACCAACTTTCGAAGGCAATCTTCAAGAAATCGACGATGGACCTTGTGCGCGCACGGATCCGGCCGTCGAAGGCGGGGGCATGAGGCAGCGCGGAGGACGCGTCACTCATAGCGGATCCTAGGGTCGAGCCAGCCATAGACGAGATCGACGGCGAAATTGAGCACGATGACCACGGCGGCCATCAGGAAGAATGCGGCCTGGGCGACCGGATAGTCGCGCTGCGTCACGCTATTGACCATCAGGCGCCCCATACCGGGCCAGGTGAACACGACTTCGAGCAACACCTGTCCACCGAACGCAAACCCCACCATGATGGCGCTGTAGGTGAGAACAGGCAGAAAGGCCGACCGCCGCGCCAACCGTTGCAGGCTGCGGGTGCTGAGGCCGCGCGCACGGGCAAGGACCATGAACTCCTCGTCGCGGACCTCGATCAGGGACGTGCGCATAATCATGAGCGGGTCGGCCATCGACGCCAGCACGCCGGTGGCGACGGGCAGGACCAAGTGGCGCAACACGTCGTAGTATGGAATGAACTGATACCAACTCTCAGGATAGAAGAACGTCTCGCGAATACCACCAATCGGGAACCACTGCAGCTTGTAGGCAAACAGCGATAAGAAGACGATTCCGGTCCAGAACACCGGCAGCGCACGCGGCACCAGCACGAGCACCGCACCGAGCTCCTCCACCCGTTCGCCTCGACGCCAGCCGAGCCAAGTGCCGATGGCGATGCCGAGACCAATCGCCAGCACGACGACCGGCAGCATCAGCATCAGCGTGTTTACCAGCATCGGCGCGATGACCTCTGTGACCGGCCGGCGGTAATAGAAGGAAAGGCCGAGCTCGCCGCTCAGAAGATTGCGGCCATAGGTAATGAACTGCTCGAGCATCGACTGATCGAGACCCCATTGCGCCCGCAGCCTCTGCTGCGCTTCCGGAGTGAGCTCGCCAGTCCCCAGGAGCAATGTCGTGGGATCGCCGGGGATGAGCCGGAAGAGCACGAACATGAAGACGAGCAGCAGGACGAGCGTCACGGCGGTGTGCACTGCCCGGCGTCCCGCGTAGCTCAGGAATCCCATGCACACTACCTTGCCCGCCTACGCGGGGGTGTTAGCTCGGCATCACCAGCTTACCCTGAGCATTCCACGTGAAGCCGGCACTGCTCAGGGAAGCGCGTGCCTTGTCGATGCTTGGCTCGTAACCCTTGATATTCGGGCTGGCCCAAGCCTCAAGCGCCGGTGTGATCGGTGCGCCGTGCGAAACCACCCCAGCGCCCGAGAAGATGATATCGAGAATCTTCTTGCGATCCGTTGCGTGCTGCAGGGCATGGCGGAAGGCCACGTTGTTGCAAGGAGGCATCGTCAGATTGAGCCGTACCTCGTGCTGGCCATGCGTCGGAGTTCTCACGACCTCGAGGTCAGGGTTCTGGCTAATTCTGGCACCGAGCGTCATGTCCAGGTTCCAGGCCAACATGTCGGAGTCGCCGCGCTCGAGCATGCCCACCATGCTCTCCATCTGCGGAACAACGGCGGCGATGAAACCGTCAAGCTTCGCCGGCATGTAGAAATCCTTGTTTGCCGCGAACTGGATGTACTCGCCCTTGCGCCACTCCATGAGCTTCCAGGGACCGCTGCCGATGGGATTATCGTTCGGCCAGTCGGCGGGTGTGGCCAAGTTGGCGGGTATGTTTTCCCAGATATGCTTGGGTGCCAGGAAGGCGTAGCCGAGAACATTGGCAACGAACGGGGCAGAAGGTTGCTTGAGCTTCAGGCGAACCGTGTTGTCTCCAGCAATCGACGCGCTCTCGACCGCATCAGTGACGCGCCCCATGGCTGGGAACTTATGCTTGAGGATAAAATCGAAGGTGAACTTCACATCCTCCACGGTCGCTGGTTTGCCGTCATGGAACTTGGTGTCTGGCTTAAGGGTGATGTCGACCGTGGTCTTGTCGACGACGTTCCAAGAATGCAACGCCCAGGGCATCACCTCCGCCTTTTCGTCGCGAGTGACGAAGGTTGCATAGATGAGGCGCAGCGTTGTGGAGTTGTAAATTTCCGGCGTTTGGAACGGATTGAGCGAGGCGATGTCATAAATGCTCGTGAGCCGCAGGACCTTGCGCGGCGTCAAGGCCTCGATATCCATATACGCGAGCGGCATATAGGGAAACCCGATGCCGTTCCCGAGGATTGGCTTCATGCCCTTGAAGCGCTTCTTGTTGTAGGCATGAATGATGTCGCGGTGGTAAAGGATCAGCGACGGTGAGTCTTCGACGACGACCTCCTGCGCGCGCCGGACGAGGCTTTGACGCTCCGACAGATCCATCGCCTGGCGCTGATCGTCGGCCAGCTTGTCGAAGCTCTCGTTCTTGTAGAACCCGAAATTGAGGCCGCCCTTGAGGGCCCGGCGCGAATGGAACATCTCGGAGATGAAGTAGTCGGGGTCGAGCCGGTCGGGTGCACCTCCCCACGACATTGAGCCCAGGTGCGGCAGCTTCTGCTCGGCCACGATCTGAGACACGAAGGTGTCGAGCGTGCCTTGCTGCACGTCGAGGTCGATGCCGAGAGCGGTCCAATCCTTGGAAAGTTGACGCCAGAGCTCGACCATGTCTGGCCAGTTCGGCGTATAGACCGCAAGCCGCGGCACAGGTTGTCCCGGAGCTGCCTGCGCATGGGCTTTCGAAACACTGCCATCAATAGCCGTGATCAGCGAAGCGGTGGGCACCACGACGCCAAACGCACCAAGAAAAGCCAGGACCTGTCTGCGGGAGAGGACGAGCTCGAGGGTGGGATCGCCAAAGCGATCGGGATCGACGACGGCACTGTTTCCGGTCGGCGTGGTCATGGGCTTGGCGCCTCTAAGCCAGGGGTGGACAATAAATTTCTGTAATGCCCCGTGGTTGCTGTCAAGCAATGCCCCAACGAAAGACGGCGCCTCGGACCCGGAAGCCTTCGACCGCGGCACGACCGTCCGGGAGGACCGATTTTGGCCATGGGATAATGATCCACGGGCCGTGGCGATTTTCGTGGCGATTTTATTCACCATTTCGGCGGTTCGACGAGACAGCCTCTTCGAGCGATGCCTTGGGCGTGTTTTCGTTAATGAGGTGCGACGGATCGAGGATTGGCGTGCGCCCCGCCCCTTGCGCGCTCGGTGAGCGACGGCTCAGCGCGGCGGCGCCAGATCAAGTGCGCCTTTGGCTAGCACTTTTGGGAAGAGGGGGGATGCAGGCGCTCGACCTGTGGCTTCGAAGACCTCAGTGTATGATTGCGCCGGGTATGACGGCGCCGGGCGAGCGCGCCCGACCATCGATGGCCCGGGAGATATCGGGGATCCGCTGGGGGCCTTGGGCTGGCATAGGACTGGCTGCGAGAAGCTGGGAGAAGGTGGGAGAGGTTTTATGTCTGATCATGGGTATCCCGACTGGGAAAAGGTGCGCTCCTCCTCGTTCGTCTCAGGGAAGAACTTCCCTCGGCTTGCGGAAGACACCCCGACATTCTTTGGCACGCCGCACGCCATATCTTCGGCGGATCTCAGGGGTGCCGACGTCGTCATAATCGGCGCGCCTTACGCAGCGGGTTGGGGCACGCAATACAGCGGCGTCGACAAGAGCGACTGGCTCGCCGCGCCCAAGCGCGTGCGCCAGCAATCGGTTCGTTACCGCTCGGGATACATTCAAGATTTCGACCTTGATGTCTTCGAGAACATGCGCGTCGTGGACTACGGTGATGCGGCCATTCCCGAGCGCGCAAATCGTGAGGGCACAGTCGATCTCATCCTGGAGGCGCAGGCCGCCGTTGAGGCGAAAGTCAATGACGTGCTCGATGCCGGGGGTGTGCCAATTGTCATCGGACAGAACTCCCCTTGCGGCTCGTACGCCATTGCCAAGCCTCTCTCTGAGCGGACATCAGGCGCCGTTGGCATGGTGAGCCTCGACACCCATTGGGATGCGCAAAAGATCGACCGCGCCACCATGGACCCGCGCATTGCTGGCGCCGGGAACTGGAAGGATTCCGTCTACCGCGACCTCAAGAACTTTCATCCACGCAATCTCGTCGAGATCGGTGAGCGAGGAATGCTGGAGTATCCAGAGATTGTTCGTCCCTATATCGCCGCGGGCGCCCAGTTCGTCTCCTCGTGGAGACTGCGCACCGAGCTTGGCATCGAGGGGACAGTTAAGCTGCTACCGAAGGCGTTCGAAGGTACTGAGGCCGTCTACGCCCATTTCGACCTCGACGTCATGGGAGGGGCTGGCCCTGCCCCAGGCGACATCCTGGGAGAGCTGGCCGAGCCTATCGGCCTTAGCGACTACGAGGTGATCCGCTTGGCGCATGAAACGGGCAAGCTCGGGTGCAGCGCCCTCTCGTTCATCTGCATTCCGCCGGGTTCGGCAGTGATGTATCGGGTCGTCGTCTATACGATAATGTATTTCATTGCGGGATTATCGATGCGGAAACGACAGACCTCTTCGCACAATACGGGGGATCGCCCCTAGCAGTTCCTGACATAACGGGGATCGTCACTGATCCGAGATTTTTCAGCACTCGATCCCCGCATGACTGGTTCTGCAAGCGAAGAACCCGCCGCCCGGAGCGCGCGGTTTTCGGCACGGATGCGGATCATGAGGACAAAAGCATTGATGAGGGAAAAGAGGACTGCATAGGTGGGAAGGCCAAACGCCATCGGTAGAGAGAAGACCTCTGCGGCGACAATGGCGTAGTTCGGATGCGGTATGAGCCGGTAGAGGCCCGTCTTGATTAGGGGGGCTCCGGGAAGCACGATTATCCGCGTAGTCCAGCGGTCCTTCAAGGTCGCGAGCACCCAAACCCGAAGACCCTGAAGGCCTATGAAAATCGTCAGCCAAACGAGATTGATCGGCTGTTGCGGGGCCAGCAGCCAAAGCCCTGCCAGCCACGCGCTATGCAATGCCACGATTGCCCAATAGTGCTCGGGTGCATGCTCAATTGCTCCGCGCGCCTTGAGGCGCCTTTCATTTCGGTGTGCGTAGAGGAGCTCGCCCACGCGCTGAAGGGTCACGAAGACGAGCACTGCGATGCTTGTGGAGGTGAAGGGTAGCATCGGCGTAACGGTTAGGGCCTCTTTGCTCTTAAAGGTCCAGAAGGGCAAATGAGATGGTGAAGCCTGGCCCGAAGGCGGCCATGAGATGGCGGCCGGACGCGCCGGCATCTATCGTCCGATCAAGGACGAATAGGGCGGTGGGGGACGACATGTTTCCGTAGTTGGCCAGCACCTGCCAGCTGTGGTCGAAAGCCTGCCGCGGCAGGCCGAGGGCTACCTCGACGGCTTCCAGGACCTTGCGTCCGCCAGGGTGCATGATGACACCATCCAGATCGTGCAAAGCGAGGTCGTGTCGAGCAAGGAAGCCATCCAACACTGGTCGAACCCGATCTCGGGCGCATCTTGGGATGTCAGGGCTCAGAACCACACCGAAGCCATCGTCCTCAATCGACCAACCCATCATGTCCTCGGTGTCGGGCCACATGTGTTCGCCAACGGCCACCATCTGGGGCCGTGATTTGTCGCCCGACCCGCGGCGGAGGATGAGGCCTGCGGCACCGTCGCCGAACAGGGCCGCCGAGATGAAATTCTTGATGCTGTGATCAGTTGTCCGGCAGTTGACCGTGCACAGTTCCACAACGAGCAGAAGCACGATCCCCCTGGGTAGTGACTGGGCGACCCGCATGGCACGGGCAAGACCCGACACGCCACCTGCGCATCCCAGACCGAAGACCGGCAACCGCTCGACACTCGACGACAGCCGCAGCCGGTTGGCAAGCGTGGCGTCGAGACTTGGCACGGAAAGTCCGGTCGTTGATACGGTGACAATTGCCTCGATCTCGTCAAGTTCGATATTTGCGCGCCTCGCGCAATCGCGCGCTACCCGTTCCAGAAGGTTGGTAGCCGCCTCGCGGAAGACGGCATTGCGCGTCCTCCACCCCTGGTGTTGAAGATGCCAGTCGAACGGGACGCACGAATACCGTGTCTTGATCCCGGTATTTAAGAAGAGGCTTTCATAGCTTCGCAACTCGGGCGCTTTGGCAAGGACCATGTCGCGGACCGATTCCTGATCGATGCGGTACTCGGGAACCGCTGATGCAATGCCAGCAATTTCTATGCCAAATGCCCGCGAGCAAGCATAACCATCCCTCATGTTGCGAGCACCTTCCCTGCAACCTCCGTGACGAACCCTCATAGACGAGGAGAGCCGACCTGGTATTCCCGCGCAAAGATCACAAGACGGTCAACATGAGTTGGCTTCAAATCGTGTCGTTCTGACGTCAATTGATCGGAATTGCGCCTTTGGGATCACATTTCGTCGCTGCGTTAGGATTTGGTCAGGGGTTAGGCGACGTGATTGGCCGCGATCAACCAGGCCAAAAGCGGCCATGCGCCACTGAAGTTCGCGACGACTCTTATGCTCGAGTGTGCGGTAACTGATAGCGACGGCTGTCGTGTGGGGCGACCGGTTCGGACACCCCCCGTCGACGATCAAAGATGCCTACGAGGTTTAGCCAATATCGACCCTGCCACGAATGTGGCCCGGCCGGCGATTGCCAATTACGTGGCGCCCAAGACCAGCGGAATATCCAAGGCGGAGGCGAGGATCAGAGTTGCAACCACAAACATCGATATCGCCGCCCATAACTCGAGCGTACCGAGCTTGTGCGTCCATACAACGGCGGTCTCGTTCTGGCCAATTGGTGCGGCTTCGCTCACAGGAGCCTCCCCATTATTCGATCCAGGTGTACTGGCGCTGGAAAGGGAACATCAACTGTTGAACATGCCACAGTGTGATTAATGAGGAGTTGCCGAAGAACCTCCAATTTGATGCATTTGGCAGATCGGTTTTCCTGAGCCGAGAGTGAAGAGCTCAGTCCCGAAACAGATTGCGAGGAGCCATCGCGGTTACTTCGCGGCAATGGCGGGTCCAAATCGCCGTCAGCGGCCTCATGTGTTCTTGGAGCTATCCGACCGGGGTTCAAGGCCTGCGGTCGGCTGTCTGGCCCACCGCCTGGGTCCTTGCGCCCGGGATCCTTGCGCGCCCCCCCGTCCTTGCACCCCGCTCTTGCACCCAGTCGTTGCACCCAGGGTCCGCACGCCTCGTGTTTTGGCGCCTCCTCACACCTCCGGGTCCTCACACCCTCCGTGTCCTCACGCCTTGTGCCGTCACTGCGTTCGGTTAAGGTTCGCATTATGGCGATGGGAACCGATGCGCTCGATCTGAATATCGTTGCCGGGAGCATCCTTTCAGCACTGTCAAGTCATCGTCAGATCCCCTCCTTGTCGCGCTCGTTCGGGGAATTGAGCATCGCCACTGCTTATCGGGTGACGCCGCTGCTCCGGGCCACCTTCGAGGCACGCGGCGAAACAATTATTGGCCGAAAGATCGGGTTTACCAACCGTCAAATGTGGGCCGTGCACGGCGTTGAGGCGCCCATCTGGGGCTATTGCACCGACCGGACGACCCACAACCTCGAAACTGTACCGCTTCAACGCATCAAGGACTTCGCCGAGCCGCGCATCGAGCCGGAAATCGTGTTCGGGCTCGGCGATGCGCCAGTGCCCGGCATGGACGAAACCGCGCTCATTGAGTGCATCGATTGGGTCGCACTGGGTTATGAGATTGTACAATCCATCTATCCGGGTTGGAGATTCACCGCCGCCGACACGATCGCAGCAAACGCGCTCCACGGTGCGCTCCTCGTAGGAGACCGCCACGCGATCGCGCCGCGCAAGCGAGCTTGGCAACAAGAGCTCGCCACCTTCGGTGTCGAGCTCTACTGCGATGAAGCGTTGAGGGGGACCGGCGGCGGTGCGTTCGTGCTCAACAGCCCCCTTCTCGCGTTGCGCTACCTCGTCGAGCTGCTTGCCACTGATCCGCACAATCCGCCGCTCCGCTCAGGCGAAATCATTTCGACCGGGACCCTGACGCTCGCGATGCCGGTCCGTGCGGGTGAAATTTGGACAGCGAGGGCACACGGCATTCCGCTCGAAGAGATAACCCTTCGCCTTGAAGCATGACGCGCCCGGCCTTCGGTCATCGCCACAAGAGTGTTGCGAACACCCCGGCGCTCGCCTCTTGCGCGCGCGCACCCCATGTTTGCGGGGCTAGGGATCGATGACGAGATAGTCCTCCTCGAGGAAGACCTGGACCGTTTCGGCCAGGTAGGGTCCCTTGAGCAGCTGCGAGCCGGGTTCAAGACGCATCGCGAATTGCCTTGCTCTGACCGATTTCGGATCACACATTTCGGATCACACCAGAACCGCCCCGTACGGATGTCGAACTCCCAGCCGTGCCACGGGCAGCGGATGAACTCGCCTGGACGCGTCAAGTGATCGCGTCACGTGATGTTCCCCAGGTACGGTCGGCTGCGCCATGCCGACAATCATGCAGCGGCACGGCTCGACGCCCTTGTGCGGACAGCGGTTGGAGAGCCCAAAATACGCACCGCCATCTGGAAGAGGCCGATCTCACGACCGCGAGCCGTTAGGGGGCCGGTCGATCCAGGGGACTTCCGCACGCACCCCGCGACCGGTCTTTGTTCGTGCGCCAAAGCCAGGTCGGTAGCCCAAGTGAACCGGGGACTCAATCAGCACCACCCGCAGTCTCGGGAATTCCTGGAACACGCCTTCGGACGGCAGTTGGTCGATGTGGCGATTGGCAAACGGATCGGCGCAGAATTCGTCGAGGTATGGCCGCAGCGCCGGCACGCCAGGGAGCGTTGGGTGCAGGTCGCAATCGATGGCGCCGGAGATTGGAGTTTCATGAGGACGTGCTCGCGCTCGCGCCGATGCGGCTAGAGCTCCATATGCCGATCGACCGGCCGCCAGGCGTTGAGGCGATGATCAAATCGCAGCAAAAGGGCATTGATCGCCAGCACCAGCGCCGTCGCGACCAGGATGCCGGCGAATACACCCGTGGTATCAAGGTTCTGCCGCGAATACTCGATCATATAGCCGAGCCCCTCGTTGCCGACCAGAAATTCGCCGATGATGGCCGCGCTGACGGCGCGTGGCAGAGCGATCTTCAGCGCCGCAAAGAAGAATGGCAACAACGAGTTCCAGATCACTTCGCGCGAAATCGCCGCCTCGCTAGCACCGAGGACGCGGGCCATGCTGATGAGCCTTCGATCGACGTTGCGGATGCCGGCAAACACGGCGATGAAGATTGGATAGAACACGAGCAGGCCGACTAGCCAGAGCTTGGGCGCATCATCGATACCAAACCAAAGAATGAACAAGGGGACCAGCGCGTATTTCGGCACCCCGACCGACGCCAAGATGTAGGGCTCGACGGCGTTGGTGAGCCGGGGCATGCGGCGCAGCAGAAAGGGCAGGGCAACGCCAAACGCGCACCCGACAGCAAAGCCCATTGCTGAGAGCCTGAGCGTCACATAGACGTGTCGAACGAGGCTGCCTGACAGGGTATCGCTGATGATGCGCTGAAGCACCATGCCAGGATCGGCGACATAGAGTGGTCCCGCCGTGTCGGCGCCAAGCTTCCAGGCGCCTAGAAGGGCAACGGCGAGGCCAATGCGCCCAGCGATTATTGCGTATTGTCCCGAGCGGATGGGCGCGACCTTCGGCATCGCGAGCCTTTCTTCGGGGTTCGTCATTGCACCTCTCCCCTGATGCGCTGATAGAGTGCCGCAAACTGCGGATGGGTCATGATGCCGCGAATGTCGCGCGGCCGGGGAATTGGATTGGTGTGCTCGCCGGCGAGTGTTGCCGGCGACCGCGAGAGCACCAGCGTGCGGTCCCCGAGAGCGATGGCTTCGGCGATATCGTGCGTGACAAAGACGATGGTCTTGCGTCCGAGGCTCCAAAGCCGCAGCAGGTCCTCCTGTAGTTGGGCGCGGGTTTGTGCATCGAGCGCGCCGAACGGCTCATCCATCAAGATGACCGGCGGATCGTAGACGAGCGTGCGAATGAGGGAGGCACGCTTGCGCATGCCTCCTGACAGTTCGTGCGGATAGTGGTTCTCAAAGCCGGAGAGGCCGACCGCACGGATCAGGGACTGCGCCCGAGCTCGCGTCTCACTGTCGAGCCGCCGCTGTACCAGCAATGGAAATAGCACATTCTGCAAGGTCGTCCGCCAAGGGAGCAGATTGTCCTCCTGCGTGACGTAGCCAATCCTGCAGGACAGTCCCGGTTTGAGCGACTTCGCATCGTCGACGGGGGTTGTTCGCGATTGGAAGAAGAGCTCGCCCGCGCTCGCCGTCTCGATTTGAGCCAGCACGTTGAGGAGCGTCGTCTTGCCCGAGCCCGAGGGGCCAATGATGGTGAGGAACTCGCCTTCATCGACGGCAAAGCTCAGATCCTTGATCACCCACGATGCAGGTTCGCGACCGGCGCGGTCCGCAAAGCGCTTGCTCAGCCCACGCACTTCGAGGACAGGCGCGCCGGCCATGGTCAGCTCCCCGCCTCAATGTCGAGGTTTGTCCGCGGCCGCCAGCGCAGCAGCCGACGCTCGAGCACGTCGAGCGTCCAATTGCCGAGGAAGACGATACCTGTTGTCGCCGTCAGCGCCACGAATACTGCAGTGGTGTCGAAATTCATGGCTCCGAGCTGGATGAGGTAACCGAGCCCGCGATTGGCGGAGATCAATTCGGCAATGACAGCGCCACCGATCGAATAAGGCATGGCAATGCGAAAGCCGGTGAAAATATAGGCGACCGCACCGGGAAGAATGATATGGCGCGCCACATCGCGCTCATTGGCGCCCATCACCTGGGCCATTTGCACGAGCCGGGCGTCCAGGGCGCGCACGCCGGCTTGCGCGCTGAAATAGACGATGAAAAAGACCGTGATCGCCACCAGAGCAATCTTGGATTCGATGCCGATGCCAAACCACAAGATGAAGAGAGGCGCCAGCGCCAGCTTCGGCGCACCGTAGCCACCCATCATGAACGGGTCGAGTATGGCGGTGAGGATCGGCAACCGGCGCAGGGCAAACGGCAACGCAACGGCAGGCAACGCGCCAATGAGGAAGCCAGCGGTCGCCTCGAGCAGGGTGTAGGAGGCATGGCGCGGGATGTCGCCGTTCGCCACGCCGCTCACCAGGCGCGTCGTGACGCCCCACGGTGAGCCAATCCAGTAGGTGCCGAACGCGAGGCTAAGCCCCTGCCAGATCGCAAGCAGAAGGACCATGACGAGGACTTGGTCGCTGCGCGCCCTGCGCCAGGCCGCGACCGGAGCCTGCCGTGCAACGGAGGGACTGGAACTGTGTAGCGGGGTCGCCATTGCCTCGCCGGCGGGCGCGTTGTCGCGCGCAGAGCTTTCTTGTTACAAGGACCTCAAGCTCGAACGATAGTTTGGGAGGATTGGATGTTCAAATGGGCATTGAACCTCGTCCTCTGTGTTCTGGGCATCGCCCTTGGGCTCTTTCCCACCATCGGGCAGAGCCAGCAGCCCACCGAGGTCACCTTTGCCATCCCGGCTCTCACGCTGACCTTCACGGCGCATTTCGTTGCTGAGGATGCAGGCTTCTTCAAGAACGAGGGCCTCAAGGTCTCGACCCGGAACCTAGTCGGTGTAGCTTCTCCCAACGCCGTCTTGGCTGGCAGCGCCGACTTCACCATGGGTACGGGCCCCGTGTTCCTGCGCGCTGCGGCGCAAGGGCAGAGGTTTCTCGCTATCGCCAACCTGGTGGACCGGCCGATGGTCGAGCTGGTCTTGCGCAAGGATGTCGCCGAGGCCGCAGGGATCACCGAAAAGACGCCTCCGGCGGAGCGCGCCAAGGCGATCAAGGGCAAGACGATCGCCATTCAGGGGGTCGGCAGCATGGTACACGCTTGGGAGCGCTATGTGGCCAACCTCGGGGGGTTAGACGTCGAGAACGATGTGCGCATCGCGCCGATGGACCCGCCGGCCATGCTGCCTGCCTTGGAGAGCAAGGCTATCGATGGCTACGCAACGTCGATGCCGTTCACGACCCAGGCTGTCGTCAAGGGCAGCGCCGTTATGCTCGTCAGCGCGGTGAGCGATGTGCCGGAGCTGTTGCCATTCGCTTACGGCCTCATCTACACGCGTCCCGAGACCTGCCAAACCAAGCGCGACTTGTGCGCCCGCGTGACGCGGGCCTACGCTGCTGCCGCTCGCATGATCCAGGAGAAGCCGGACGGGGTGTTTGAGATTCTAAAGAAGCGCTTTGCCCGAATGGACGCACAGTTGCTTGCCGCTGCCTGGCAGGTTGCTCAGAAGGCGCACGCCAGGGACATCCGGGTGACGCAGATGCAGCTTGAGAATTCGCAAAAGGTCAGCCTTGCTGCCAAGCTGCTCGATGCCAAGGATGCGCTCAAGAGCTACGATGGGCTCTTTTCGGATGAATTCGTGCGCTAACAGCAGGCCCACATGCAATGGGGGCTTGGGGCGCATGGGCTGTGGTGAGCCGTCGACAGGGCGTGGGGGAAGGTCATTTGCGTCGTGATCGACGTCGAGGAAGGTTGGCGAGCGTCCTGCCATACCAAAGACACCTTCGCATTCTCAGCCGATCTCGGCGGGATCGTAGGCAAGCCCCGCAGCGCCGTAGCCCCCGTCCACATTCAAGATATGCCCCGTCACCCAGGTGCATTCATCGGAGGCAAGGTAGAGCGCCGCGTTGGCCACTGCATCAACGGTGCCGTAGCACTGGGTCGGAATGCGCTCAAGATAACCCCGTTTTCGGGTTGGCCCGTGTCGACTGATGCCGGTTTCAATTGGTCCGGGCGCGATCGCATTGACCATGACGCCTTGGCCTGACAGTTCCACTGCCAGAACCTTGCATACGTGCATGACTGCGGCCTTTGAGGCGCCATAGGCAATCCCGCCCATGTTGCCGCGCTGTCCCGATATCGAGCCGATCTGAATGATGCGGCCGCCCCGTTGTTCCACCATGTGCCGGGCGGCAGCCTTCGCGGTCAGGAAGGAGCCCGTAAGATTGATGCGCAACACCCGATCCCAATCTTCAGGGCTGGTGTCCAGAGCGAGTTTGTGCAGCGCGATACCGGCATTGTTGACGAGGATGTCGATCCGGCCGAACTGGCGAACCGTTTCGGCAACTTGCGCCTCGCACTCGACCGGATCGGCGACGTCTGCCCGGAGGGCACGCGCCGCGCCACCGGCTTTGTTGATCGCCGAGACGGTGGTTTCCGCGCGGGCGCCGTCGCGGTCGGCACACATGAGCGATGCACCCTCGACGGCAAATCGCTTCGACATTGCGCTACCCAATCCACCACCTGCGCCGGTAACAAGTGCGACTTTACCCTTTAGTCTCATAGGCCACTCCCTCGACCGGAGCCTTCTATTCGCAAGCCTGGCCAACGGTACCATGCCCTGACGGTTGTGGCGCGCATTGCCATCCGCACAAGGACAGTGGCGCTAGCCGCTCCGCAGCCTCGCGGTAAATCATCGGGGCGTTGACATCGATCCTAGAACGGCAGCACTGTCATGGCGATGCCATCGAGTGATTGCGAGGAAGGCTCAAGCCCTGCCGCGACGCGAGGCGCGCTCGCAGGACTGACCGGATCGGTTGACAGATGCCTGGCGCTGCCACCTGTCCTGGAAAATCTTGAGGGATCCCTTTGAGGCTATGGCGAGGGTTGCGGGCTGAAGGGCCACCTCGGTGGGCTATCAACTCAGTCGATGCTTGCACTTGGAGGAAATCGCATGATCGGTGTTTTGACGCATCACTGGGCCAAAGCGGACAAGATCGACGAGGCCCGAAAGCTATTGGATGGCAACGGCGAGGCACAGAGCAGGGCGCCCGGTTTCATCAGCCGGCAGACGCTCATCGCACTTGTAGACCCCAGCAAAATCACCACGCTCGTGATTTGGGCCAGCAGCGACACCTATGATGGCTGGCGTGCGAGCCCCGAGCGAGCGAGCGCTATGCGTGGGGCCGATCGCCTCTGGTCCAAGGCCCCGGAATCGGAGCGATTCGAGGTCGTGAGCTAGGCACGTGCATTCCCAAACCCCCTTGCCGGGTCCACCCGACAGCACCTGATCCGGCGACAATCCCTTCCGGCCGACGATGCGCTCGCTCCAAGAGCGAGCAGGCACCTCAGCTTGCGTCCCGTTGTGCGCATTCCCCCTGCGGATGTCGCTGTTATTCTCTCAACTGAGCCTCCTTCCATACCATCCTTACCGCGGACCGCAATTGGTCGGCGCATGGGCCATCGGGCATCACCGGCAATTTTTGCTGCGCTGAGCACTCGGGCTCTTCATGCTCCGTCGAGCTGCTGAGGCGCCGCCACTGCGGGGCAACAGAGCGCGCGGGGGCGACCCTTGATGAGGATCGCAAAATTGCGCTTGCGAAACGGCGCTTGCCCTCGGATACAGCCCTCCATGACGTTTGCCACACCGCTTCCGATCGACCCCATCCTGGACGAAGTACGCAGTGCTTTGGCTGCACATGCATCGGCCGTCCTCGTTGCGCCACCGGGCGCCGGCAAGACGACACGCGTCCCACTCGCCTTAATGGAGGAAGGCTGGCTTGAGGGCCGACGGATCCTGGTGCTGGAGCCGCGCCGTATCGCCGCGCGGGCGGCTGCCCAGCGCATGGCACACTCTTTGTCGGAGGATATCGGTGAGCGGATCGGGTTGCGCACGCGGATGCTCTCGAAAACGGGGCCGAAGGCGCGCATTGAGATTGTCACCGAGGGTGTCTTCTCGCGGATGATCCTTGATGATCCCGAGCTTTCAGGCATCGGAGCGGTGCTATTCGACGAGTTCCACGAGCGCTCGCTCGACGCGGATTTGGGCCTTGCACTTGCGCTCGACTGCCAGCGTGGCTTGCGCGATGATCTGCGCATCCTCGCGATGTCGGCGACACTGGACGGCGCGCGGGTCGCCCAGCTTTTAGGGGGTGCTCGCGTGATCGCCTGCGAAGGTCGCGCGTTCCCGGTCGAAACGCGCTATCTCGGCCGCGACGCCAATGCGCGTCTTGAGGATCAGATGACCGACGCCGTGATGCGTGCGTTGCGCGCCGTAGGGGGTTCCATTCTCGCCTTCCTCCCGGGCCAAAGGGAGATCCGGCGGGTCGAGGAGCAGCTCAATGACCGCATCAAGGACACTGCGGTCGTGGTTGCCCCCCTATACGGGGCGATGGACATCACGGCGCAGGACCGCGCGCTGGAGCCGGCGCCCAAGGGCATGCGCAAGGTGGTGCTTGCGAGCTCGATCGCTGAGACATCTATCACCATCGAGGGCATACGGGTCGTCATCGACAGCGGCGTTGCGCGGCTTGCGCGTTTCGAACCAGACGTTGGCATAACACGGCTCGAGACGGTGCGCGTGTCGCGCGCCGCCGCCGATCAGCGCAGGGGTCGCGCCGGCCGTACCGAGCCTGGCGTCTGCTATCGCCTCTGGGACGAGCCTCAGACACAAAGCCTGCCCGCCTTTGCTGAACCCGAAATTCGTTCCGCTGATCTTGCCGGCTTGTTGCTCGACTGTGCGGAATGGGGAACAGCCGACCCGGGCTTGCTGTCATGGCTCGATCCACCACCACACGCAGCCGTCGACGCCGCGCGCAAGGAGCTCATCGAGCTGGAAGCCCTCGATGCGGAAGGCCGCATCACACCCATCGGAAGGCGGCTTAGGTCGCTGCCATTGCCACCCCGATTGGCTCGCATGATCATTTCCGCAGCCGCAGCAGGCCACGCAGAGGCGGCCGCGGAGATTGCGGCGGTGATCGTGGAGCGCGGCCTCGGTGGCAACGACGTCGATCTCGCATATCGGCTCGAATGCTTCCGCCGTGATCGCTCGCGGCGCGCCAGCGACATGGGCCGACTGGCAGCCGGCTGGGCGCGAATGGGGAGCCGTGGTCGTCCTCGGCAACACCCTGCCGGGGCCATATCCCTCGCCCGGCTACTGGCGCTTGCCTTTCCGGAGCGCATCGGCAAGGCACGCGGTGCGCCAGGTCAGTTCCTCCTCGCAAATGGTCGCGGCGCCAACATCGATGCGACACATCCCCTGGCGCGGTCTGCATTCCTGGTCGCTGCGGAGCTGTCGGGAACGGCAGCGTCGACGCGCATCCTACTCGCGGCCGCAGCCGATGAGGCGGACGTTCTTGCCGTCGCCGGCAAGCGCATCCGCGAGCGGGACGAGGTTGAATTCGATCAAGATGCTGCTGCGCTGAGATCGCGCCGCGTGCGTCGGCTCGACGCTCTCATGCTCGCAAGCGAGCCGCGGCGGGTGGTGGCGAACGAGGCGACGGGGCGCCTCTTTGCCGAAGGGGTCGCCAAGCTCGGACTGGGCCGACTGCCGTGGAGTGAGGCGCAAATTCGGCTCCGCCACCGCGTGGTTTTCTTGCGCGCGACCGCAGAGAAGGAATGGCCAGATTTGCGGGATGCGGCCCTCGCAACGTCGGCGGGCGAGTGGCTTTCGCCGTACCTCGCCGATAAGACGAAGCTCTCCGAGGTCGGCGTCAATGACCTCGACGCGGCTCTCAATGCACTGCTGCCGTGGAATTTACGGGAGCGTTTGCAAAAGGAGGCTCCGACGCACTTCGAGGCGCCAACCGGCAACCGTCACGCCATTGACTATGCGACGGTGGGTGCACCAGCCTTGCGCATCCGGGTGCAGGAGTTGTTTGGGCTCACGCAACATCCATCGATCGGCAATGGCAAGCTGCCGCTCACGCTCCATCTGCTTTCGCCGGCGCAGCGGCCAATCCAAATCACGCGCGATCTTCCGGGCTTCTGGAAGGGATCGTGGGCGGCGGTAAGGTCCGAGATGAAGGGGCGCTATCCGCGGCACCTCTGGCCCGAGGATCCCACCACAGCAGCGCCGACGGCGCGGGCCAAGCCGCGGGGGACGTGAGGAGATCAACACGTCGTTTGCCTCCAGGCACGAGGACACAGTGGCCGGCGAGCTTGCTTCGCCTTCGCAAGGCGCGAGCTGTTGTGCTGCCAACGATCCCGATGGAACTTCGCCAGTCCTGTATATTGGATGGGGACAGGGTTCGTCCATTTTTGGGCTTCATGGCTTCGCCTGCCGCAAGTGCGCAACCGGTTCGTGTGTTTCCACGCGAAGCGACGCGCCAAGCGAATTGAAGCTGCAGACAGGCGCCAGTCAGGAAACTAGTCCAGCCTTCATGCCGGCGCCTCGCCGAGGCGCGCAGCCCGCGCAGCGGCTTGGCGGAGCCGGTTCTGCCGCGTACCCGATGGCGGCCTCCAATGTATCTCATAATGGCGTACTGTTTCGGTGCCTTTACCACCATCTTGGTCCTCGGTTTGCTCTACCTTGGGTGGCAGCATCACCGGGATGACCGTCGGCAACGCAAAGCCCAGTTAGAGGCATTCAAGAGGGACTAGAGCCCAATGCACAGCGGCAATGGACGAGGTTGAGGTTTGGTGCCATTGACGTCAATACTTGCCGCAGGAAGGTGGCTCTGGCCATTTCAGGCGCTCGGGCGCCGCCGAAGCGGAATTCTGATGAGCTGCGTCAAGAATGAGAGCAGCCGTGATGCTTTTGCGAACGGAAATATTTGAGATTTGCAGCTGCCTAGGCTAGCGCTCCCTAGGATCTGACACGCTCCTACCGCTTGGGCGCAAGAGCGGCCCTGGGGGAAGTGCTCCATTTCTTCCAGGGCCTTTGGTGCGGCTCATGGGAAAGGCACGCCACCGCGCCCTGGAGATCGCCATGGCTGTCAGGACAATGAATGCTCCCTGCCAAGAGCTACTTTCGATCTCATCATGCGCTCGCGCACATCGGCGGGAGGTGGACTGGGGACTTGATGCTCTGCAATAGGCTGGAAATGACGTCGACTGAACAGTCTTCACTCCGTTCGCGTAATTTAGCTTTGACAATAGCCTAGGCAGACAAATCGATCCCCGGTGATGCCGAGAATGCCTGCCCGACAAAACTGCGCGCGCGGCTCGGGCGCAGCGCCTTACCGTGCTCCCATTCGATCAACCGGTAGAGCGCTGCGGCTACCCCACGTCGATGCCATCCCGGCCATACCAACATCTCCGACACCGAGCTATCGGCCATATCCAACACGGCACGCGCCACCAGTTCCAGATGATCACCGACATGCACGGTATAGACAACCGCCTGCTCGTCCAACCGCCTGTGCGCAACGGCATAAGCTGTGCCGTGGTTGTCGAAGATCGTGTGCATGCACTCAATGTTGCGCCTTCAGGGATAATAGCCAGTAAATCGATCGCAATTCTTCGGCGCCGTGGTGTGCGGGTTTCAGGTGGCAAACCGGCGTCGTCTCTTGCAACGCAAACGAGCTCCCTCGGCGCCTCTGAAACACATCTGTCGGAGACGCCCACCATGGCGCTCACCAGCAGTGCTGGGTGATGGTATGCGCGCCTCGGCGCTTGCAAGGAACGATATGCGAAGGCCGTTCCGCTCGACGATCGTGAGATGACGCCGTAGCCGGTGCAGGCGCAATTCCTCCGAGACCGCTACCACTCATTCATGACAGTGGGCTCGGATTTCAGCCGCACGATCCAGGCTAGGCTTCCACCTCGGCTTGAAATAATTGAGAGGCGTCCTTGGCACGCAAGGCCTCCCGGATCTGCCAAATCTTATGGCGGACGCCGCCAAAGTTTAGAATGCACTGGCGAGAACTTCATAGGCCCACGGGTCCGCGGTAACACATGTCGGCTGAGCTCAATGTTGGGCTTGCGAGTGCAGCCTTGTTTGAGCGGCCGAATTTCCTGACGCCTGAGTCGCTGATGCAACAGCGACCAGCGCTTGCAGAGCTCATGAATTTTGCGACAATTTCCCAACGACGAAGAGTCCGGATTAACTCTAACGACTACACAGATCACCTGATCGACAGAGGCACCCATCAAGGATAGTTCGCTCTATCGGTGTCTGCGGGGACTGAGGGTTGTTGGCACACTCTGTCAAGTTTGATCGCTACCTGCTACCTGCCACGGATGCGGCGGGGACAGGGATCGCGACGTTGGGTGCAGCCGCGGGTATTGCCGGCGTCTATTTCTTGGCCGCCCAGTTGGGACTCTCTCTGCTCGCCAAACCCTCTGATGTGGCTGTTTTCTGGCCTGCGTCGGGGCTTGCAGCCGGGATCCTGATTGCCGCTGGTCGGCGGGCGGGAATGGCGGCTGTGTTGGGCGTCGTCCTTGGCACTGTCGCCGCCAACCTCCTGAGCGACAGGAGCCTTGCGACGTCCATCCTCAAAGGGTTTTGCAATGCCGGCGAAGCCATACTCATGGCGTGGCTGCTTGAGCGATGGTTCGGCCGGCCATTCACCTTTGGCGATTTTCGCCGCGTCGTGGGCTTCTTTGCAGCAGCAGCCCTGGCGACCGCGACCTCCGCCGTCGGCGGCGCAGTGATTATGACCGAACTGCATACCGCGGCGCCGTTCTGGGACGTTTGGCGCACCTGGTTCCTGTCGGATGCCGTCGGCATCGTGGTGGTTGCCCCATTGCTGATCGAGCTCAGCCAACTGAGGCGCGAGTTGCGAGCGCCAGGTGAGGTGATGGAGGCGGCCGGGGCACTTGCCGTTCTGGGTTTCGCCAGCACGTATGTTGCAGTTGCGCCAACCGGATCTTGGCTCACATTTAGCCCGGTCTGCATTGTGCTGCCGCTGTTGGTGTGGTTAGCCGCCCGCGTCCATAGGATCTTTGCAATCGCTGGTGCGCTTCTTGTGTCGTTGCCGGTCATCTGCGCGACGACCTTGGGT
>Ga0075425_100000452_pt1 | contig 38328 bp, 28 predicted proteins | sample SoiMethybrSBSTD4_FD_75300 | JGI IMG/M metagenome (GOLD analysis project Ga0075425, IMG submission 75300) | Bulk soil microbial communities from a Populus tree surrounding site in Tennessee, USA - Soil MetaG P. TD hybrid SBSTD4 | ecosystem: Environmental > Terrestrial > Soil > Tree plantation... | reverse complement strand
CTGCCGTTCGACGTCAACAACCGCACGACCTGGCCGATCTCGTTCACGATGCAGACGCCCGGCCACTGGCAGTTCGATTCCAAGGCGCTGAACACCTTCGTCGACGACACGTGGCGGCTCGCCGATCGCCTGCGGCTCAACCTCGGCGTCCGCTATCACTTCGACGCCGACCTGCGGCTGTCCGAGTTCTACAACTCGCTGCTGGACAACCCGCAGTACAAGAACCTGGACAAGTTCGTGTCGCGCGATCGGACCAACGACTACGGCAACTTCCAACCTCGGGTCGGCGCCACCTACGACGTGCGCGGCAACGGCACGCTGGTGCTGCGCGGCGGCGCCGGCCGCTACTCGACGCGCAACCGGCAGTATTTCCAGATGACGACCCAGGACCGCACGCTCGGCACGGCGGTGCTCATCACCGACCCGAACCAGTTGAAGTTCTATCCCGACATCAATGCGGTGCTCGGCGGCCGCAGCCTCACCGACTACGTCGCCGCGGGCGGCGCGCGCTCGCTGTTCCTGATCGCCGACGATTACGTCCTGCCGTACTCGTGGAACACGACCGTCGGCGCCGGCTGGCAGCTGAATCGTGTCACCTCGCTCGACGTCGACTACGTCCACGACCTTGGCGAGAAGCAGCTCGGCGCCTTCGATCTGAACCTGCCGGCAAGCGGCGCGATCAGCGCCACCAACCCGCGGCCAGTCTCGAACTTCAGCGAAGTCAAGGTGATGCAGAACAATACGACGAGCTGGTACAACGCGGTGGAGACGCAGCTGCGCACGCGCGTCCGCGGCGCCGACAGCCTGCAGGTGTCGTACACGCTCGCTTTCAGCCAGCGCGACGGCGTCAACCACTATCAGAACTACTTCGGCACGATGCGGACACCGCAGCAGTTCGGCTACCAGGAAGGCGGCAACCGCCACAACCTGACGGTGTCCGGCTCGACGCACCTGCCGCTCGATTTCCAGGTGAGCGGCATCGTCCGCTGGTTGAGCGGATCGCCATTCACGGTGCAGACCGGCGTGGATCTCGACGGCGACGGCCAGACGCAAAGCGATCGGCCCGTCGGCCTGCCGATCACCGTCGGCATGGGCGACGCCGATTCGCAGTTCGCGATCGTCAACGCCTTTCGTGCCTCGCGGAATCTCGCGCCGATCACGCGCGATCAACTGAACCTCGATCAATACCTGTCCGTGGATGCGCGCCTCACGAAGCAGGTGCGGCTGACCGGCAGCCATCGCATCGATCTGTTCATCGAGGGCTACAACCTGACCAACCACGTCAACTTCAACCCGAACGTCACGGCCAACCTCGTGTCGACGACTTTCCTGGCCAGGACGTCGGCGAGCGATCCGCGGCAGATTCAGTGGGGGTTCCGGTATGCGTTTTAGCGCGTCGGGTAATCCGCGCCCGTCCGTAGCGCAGGCCTTCAGGCCTGCCAACAGGCGCGCGGGCAGCCCTGAAGGGCTGCGCTACGTGATCGTGATCGGTGTCGTCGCCGTGGCGCTCGTCGCCGTCGTCGCCCCGCGCGCCCAGACGCCGAAGCGGCTCGCGCTCGTCGGCGGGATGTTGCTCACCGGCTACGAAGTGCCGCCCATTCATCACGCGGCGGTGCTGATCGAGGGCAACAAGATCGTCCAGGCGGGTCCGGCCTCCGAGATCAAAATTCCGAGCGATGCGACGGTGGTCGACACCAGCGGCCGCACGATGCTGCCGGGGCTGATCGAAGCGCACGGGCACCTGATCACGCTCGGCCACGGCAGCTACGACACGTGGTTCCCGTGGATCAACGCCCACGGCGGCGACGCGATGCTGATGAAGGTGATGGAGACGGCGGCGAAGCAGCTGCTCTTCGCCGGCGTGACGACGACGGTCGATCTCGGCGCGCCGCTGCAGCCGATCCTGACGATTCGCGATCGCATCAACAAGGGGGAAGTCGTCGGCACGCGGGTGCTGGCGAGCGGTCCGTGGCTCTCGCGCGGCGCCAGCGGCGCGATGCAGGTCGGCTTCGGCGGCATCAATATCTCGTCGCCGCAGGAAGCCGGTCAGCAGGTCGAGCGGCTCGCCACCGCCGGAGTCGATCACATCAAGGCGCATTCCGGCCTGACCTTCGACGATTACAAGGCGATCGTCGAGGCCGCGCACAAGCACCGGGTTCGCGTCCACGCGCACGTCTACGCCGAATCCGATGTCCGCCACGCGCTCGAGGCCGGCGTCGACGTACTGCAGCACGTCGGCTCGGCCGGCACCGCGCCGCCGTACTCGCCGGAGATGATCCGCGACATCGTCAACGCCGGACGGCCGGTCGTCGTGACGGCCGCCCACCGCGCGTGGGTGTACGCCGACACGGCGGCGTTTCCGGAGCGGCTCCAGGATCCGGAGATGAAGAAGCTGTTCCCGCCGGAGATCTTCGCCGAGATCCAGGACTCGCTGAAGAACTGGCCGGCGCTCGGCTACTTCCAGCGCACCGACCGCGAGATGCTGTATCGCGAGCGCGGCGTGAAGCAGTTCATCGAGTCGGGTGCGGTCATGGGCATGGGCACCGATAGTGGCACGCCGATGAACTTCCATAGCGAGGCGCTGTGGCGCGAGATCAAGGTGCACGTCGACATGGGGATGACGCCGCAGCGCGCGATCGCCGCCGCGACGCGCGTCAACGCCACGATCATCGGCAAGGGCCGCGAGCTCGGCACGATCGAACCCGGCAAGCTCGCCGACATCATCGTCGTCAGAGGCAACCCGCTGTTCGACATCGTCGCGCTCTCGAACGTCGAGGTCGTGGTGAAGGACGGTGCCGTGCTCAAGGGCGGCCCGACGACCGATGCGAAGGCCACTCGCACATCGAGCGCTGCCGAACGGCGATGACATTCGCACCCTCTGAAGCACGCCACGAAGGCACGAAGGCACGAAGAAATTCTTGTACCAAATCGTTCTCGTGTCTTCGTGTCTTCGTGGCAGCTCCACTTCTGTCGATCGTCCTGGTTGCGGCACAGCCGCCGAATGCCACGCCTGCCCACGATCTCGAACACCCCCAGAACACCAACATCGGCATCTTGACCTTCACCGGCCGATGCGCGAGGTGTCATGACACCGGCAAGGACGGCGCGACCGATCGCTACGCGCTGAATCGCTTCACGCCCGAGCAGGTGCTCGTTTCGATGACGAGCGGATCGATGGCGCAGTACGCGCAGGGCCTGTCGGAGTTCGAGAAACGGGTGGTGGCAGTCTACGTTGGCGGCCGTCCGCTCGGCTCGTACGAGGCGGGCGACGCCGCAAAGATGCGCAACCAGTGTGCGGCGCATCGGCCGTTCGACCCGGCGACCGCCGAGGGCTGGAACGGGTGGGGCTACGACTCCGGCAACTCGCGGTATCAGCCGAAGCCTGGCTTGACCGCCGCCGACGCGCCGAAGCTCGCGCTCAAGTGGGCGTTTGGATTTCCGAACGGCAACTCGGCCTACGGACAACCGACCGTCGCCGGCGGACGCGTGTTCGTCGGAGCCGACACCGGCTTCGTCTACGCGCTCGATGCGGTTAGCGGCTGCATTCACTGGTCGTTCCGCGCCAACGCCGGCGTGCGTACCGCGATCAGCATCGGCACGGGCAGCGGCGCGCATCGCTACCTCGCGTACTTCGGCGACGTCAAGGCCAATGTCTACGCGGTTGATGCGGAGACCGGCGCGAAAGTGTGGAGCGATCGGATCGATCGTCATCCGGTCGCGCGCGTCACCGGCGCGCCGACGCTCGTCGAGGGCCGCTTGTATGTGCCGATGTCGTCGCTCGAGGAATCGGGCGCCGGTCATCCGAGCTATCCATGCTGCACGTTCCGCGGCGGCGTCACCTCGTACGACGCGCAGACCGGCAAGCGGTTGTGGACCTCGTACACGATCGCCGAGAAGCCGGCGCCGCTGAAGAAGACCTCGACAGGCACGCAGTTGTGGGGCCCTGCGGGCGCGGGCGTGTGGTCATCGCCTTCGGTCGATCTCAAACGGCGCGCCGTCTACGTCGCCACTGGCAACGGCTACACCGAGCCGGCCGCGCGCGGCTCGGATGCGGTCGTCGCGTTCGATCTCGACTCGGGCAAGCGTCTGTGGACGAAACAGGTGATGGCGAACGACGCCTACGTGCGCGACTGCCCGGGCGAGTACCGCCCGCTGGTGCCGACAGACAACAAATCGGAGACCTGCCCGGACGACCTCGGTCCCGACATGGATTTCGGAAACGCGCCGATCCTGCGGACGCTGCCGAACGGACGCGCGCTGATTGTGATCGGCCAGAAAGACGGACACGCGTGGGCACTCGATCCGGACAAGGAGGGCGAGATCGTCTGGAGCCGCCAGGTGGGCCTCGGCCTCGATGGCGGCGGCGGCGCGATCATGTGGGGCTCGGCCGCTGACAACCAGCTCGCCTACTTCCCGGTGACGCGCGCAGCGCAGCCGCTCGGCGTCGCGGCGCTGCGCCTGCAGAGCGGCGAGATCGCGTGGCGCGCGGCCCCGCCGGAGGGCGGCGGCGCGCCGGTGACCGTGATTCCTGGCGTTCTGTTCTTCGCATCGAGTACCGGGACCGTGTTCGCGTACGGCACCGCGGACGGCAAGGCGCTGTGGCAGTTCGACACCGCGCGCGAGTTCGAGACGGTCAATGGTGTCGCGGCGAAAGGCGGCAACATCAACGCCGCCGGCCCGGTCGTCGCCGGCGGCATGCTGTTGGTGCCGTCTGGTTATTCAGAACTGGGCAACGGCGCCAGAGGCAACGTCTTGCTGGCGTTTGGAACGAAGTAAGAGTCGGAGCTACGAAAGGGGAACACATGCGTCGATTGATGACATGGGCGGGCATCATCGGTATCGCTGCCGTCGCGACCATTGGTGTGCGCGGGCAGGATCCGGACGAGGGCGCGGCGCGCGGGCGACCGCTGGCCGCGTACCGGCCCGCCGTGCCCGGCGTGCATGGGCTGGTGACTGCCGGCCATCCGCTCGCCGCGATGGCCGGACTGCAGGTGCTGATGAAGGGCGGTACCGCGATGGATGCGGCCGTCGCCGTCGGCGCGACGCTGAACATGATGGAGCCGCAGATGAACGGCGTCGGCGGCAACGGCTTCATGACCGTCTACGACAAGAAGTCCGGCCGCGTTTATTCGCTCTCGATGGCCGGCGCGACACCGAAAGCGATCAAGGGCGAGGCGATGACGCCCGAAACGCTCGACTGGGGCATCAACGCCGGCATCGTGCCGGGAAACTTCGGCGGCTATCTCGTCGGCCTCGAACGGTTCGGGACGATGAGCCTCGCCGAGGTCTTTGCGTCGGCGATCGATTACGCGGAGCACGGCTACCCGATCGATCCGTCGCTGGCGACGGCGATCGGGCGCGCGCGAACGCGGCTGTCGCAGTTTCCGACCACCGCGAGCGTGTTCCTGCCGGGCGGCCGGCCGCCGGAGCCGGGCGAGCTGTTCAAGAATCCTGGTCTCGCGTCGACTTTGAAGAAGGCGGTCGATGCCGAGCAGACTGCGTTGAAGCAGAAGCAGTCGCGCGTCGACTCGATCGAAGCGGCGTTCAACCGGTTCTACAAAGGCGACATCGCGCAGGAGTTCGATCGGTTCTTCAAGGAGAACCACGGCGCGCTGACCGCGGCGGATCTTGCCGCATACCGGCCCGAGTGGCAGGACCCGGTGCACGTCACCTATCGCGGCTACGACGTCTACAGCAATCCGGCGACATCGCGAGGCGGGATCGAGCTCGCGATGCAATTGAACCTCGTCGAAGGCTACGACCTGGCGAAGATGGGCGCGAACAGCCCCGAGGCGCTCCACCTGTTGATCGAAGCGATCAAGATCGCGAAGGCCGACGTCTACAAGTATGTCGCCGACCCGAAGTCCACGCGCATTCCGATGGCCGGGCTCCTGTCGAAGGCCTACGCCGAAGAGCGGCGGAAGTTGATCGAACCGCGCAAGGCGATGCTGTACCCCGCGCCCGGCGAGCCGGCGCGGTTCGCGCCGTCGACCGCTGCGGGGATCGCCGCGCTGCTGCGGCAATCGCCTGCGGCAGGTCCGGCGTTCGCGGACGACTACGAGAGGGAGCGCGACACGACCAGCTTCTCGATCATCGATCAGTACGGCAACGCGGTCGCCTGCACGCCGACTCTCGGCGGCGGGTTCGGTGCCGGCGTTGTCGTCGGGAACACCGGCCTGCTGCTGAACAACGGTATCCGCCTCGGCTCGTCGTCACCGTATCCCGATAACGTGAACTACGTGCGCGGTGGACAGATCCCGCTGTTGAACAATTCACCGAGCATCGTCCTGAAGGACGGCCGCATCGCGATGGTGTTCGGCACGCCTGGCGGCGAAACGATCGGCCAGACCGAGTTCCAGATGCTGGTCAACGTGATCGACTTCCACTTGCCGGTGCAGCAGGCAGTGGAGCAGCCGCGCTTCGCGCTCGACGCGAAGCCGAATTTCTATAAACCCGGCTCGCAGATCTCGGTGACGATGGAGCGGCGTGTGCCGGCCGAAGCGCAGCGCGCGCTCGGCGAGTGGGGCCACAAGATCGTCGCGACCTCGGATTTCACCGCCGCGGTCGGCGGCATGCAGGCAATTGTCGTCGATCTGCAGAAGGGAACGATGACGGCTGGCGCCGATCCGCGGCGGACCGGATATGCCGTGGGCTGGTAGGAAACCCTTCAGGAGCGGGCCGCCGTCCCCCCCGGGCGACGCCCCGCTCCTGCTGCCCCACGCTTGGTGATGCTTGCAATTAAGAATTGGCAATTAAGAATTGGGAATTCGTACCAGCGAGCGCGGGATTCCGCTGATTCTCGCGTCCAGATCCTTCGAACGTCGGTACGAATTCTGAATTCTTAATTCCTAATTCTTAATTACACGGCCTCCGTCCGCTCGGCCGTGAGCGGCCGCCGTTCACTGTCCTCGGCGGCGGCGACAAAACACACGCCAGGCGTATTGCCCAGCAACAGTATCCCGAGCCCGTAGTACGCGACCAGCGTGACGCAGAGCGGCGCCCACAGCGTGCCCATCACCGCGTACACCACCAGCCCGATCGTGCCGACGACGGCGGCGTCGCAGGCGACCGCGGTGATGCGGCTGCGCATCGATGCAGCGATCGCGCCGGGCGAGAAGGCCGCGGGCGGATCGGCAACGGTGATGCGCACTGCCGGCTTCGATACAGCGGCGGCCACCGACGCTGCTGGCGTACCAGCTTTCGCCGCGGCGACCTGCGCGACCGCCTCCTCGGGCGGCGGCGGTTCGTTCGGGTCGGGGAAGCGTTCGAGGAACTCGCGCGTGGTCGCCTCGATGTCGAGTCCGACCGCCTTCGCATACGCGCGGATGAAGTTTTTCCGGAAGATGCCGGATGGCCACCGCGACACGTCGTCGCGCTCGAGATCCTCGAAGTGCGAGACGCTGATCTTCGTGTTCTCGGCAATCGAGGCGAGCGGGATCTGGCGGCGTTCGCGCTCCCGGCGAAGGCGGGCGCCAAAGCTCTCGTCGGGCCGGGCACGGCTGGCGGTCGCTGGCATCTCGGGTCGCGGCGTGCCTTGCAAATTCGGCTCCCCTGTTCTGCGCGGCGTTCCGCGCGGCGACTGCACGTTTTCCGTACGGTCCACAGTGTACGCTTCGCGCTTCGCGCTTGCTTGACACATTGATCAGCCGCACGTATAACGCGACTCTGTCATTTCGGAGGACATATGTTGCGTGCCCGATCCTTTCTGGTCATTCTGGCCGGCCTGTTCTGCGCCGCCTCCGCGTTCGCGCAGGGCCAGAGCACGAACCTCGTCGGCGTGGTCACCGATGCGCAGAGCGGCGTGCTCCCCGGCGTCACCGTTACCGCCACGTCACCGGCCCTGATCGGATCGCGCACCGCGGTCACTGAAGTCAACGGGACTTACCGGTTCCCATCGCTGCCTGAAGGCACCTACCAGCTCGCATTCGAGCTGAGCGGTTTCCAGACCTACAAGCGGACCAACATCGTCCTTTCACTCGGCCAGACGCTCACCGTCGACGCTCAGCTGCAAGTTCAGTCGCTGCAGGAAAGCGTCACCGTGACCGCCGAATCGCCGCTCGTCGACGTCCAGACGACGAGCGTCGGATCGACACTGAACACGGCGAAGCTGATTGGCGTCCCCACCGCAACCGACCTGTGGAGCGCGCTCGCCCGCGCACCCGGCGTCCGCATGCAGGGCTACGACGTCGGCGGCAGCCACAAAAGCGAGCAGACTGGGTACGAAGCGTTCGGCGTCCGCGGCCAGGCCCGTGTCGTCACCGAAGGTGTCGACACGACCGAGGGAAACGGCGGCGCCGGGTTCTACCAGGACTACTACGCGCAGAACGAGATCGCGGTCAGCGCCGCCGGCCAGGACGTGACCATGAACACGCCGGGTGCGGCCGTGATCTCGTCGATCAAAAGCGGCGGCAATCAAGTGCGCGGCCTCCTCAACATCACCTATGAGCCGACGTCCTGGATTGCGAACAACATCGACGCGGAGTCGACGGCGCGCGGCTTCACTGGTGTGCCGAACAACAAGTTCTGGGAGTTCCATCCCGACCTCGGCGGCCCGATCCTCCGTGACCGTCTGTGGTTCTTCGGCGCCTACAACCACTTCACGATCGACGAAGACATTACCGGCGTGCCGCACGACCGCGCCACCTACCAGGGCTACTACAACAACTTCACGACCAAGGAAACCTTCAAGGCGACCGAGAAGGACACGCTGATCGGGTACTACCAGATCGGCTATCTGCGGACGCCGAATCGCAACCTGTCGGCGCTCACCAGCCCTGAGTCGGCGGCGACCCAGGCGAGCAACACGCACATGTACAACGGCAAGTGGAACCGCGTGTGGAGCAACCGCCTGTTCTCGGAACTGAACGTCGGCGACTTCGGCTACCACTTCCCGCAGGGACCGCTGGTCGACTACCACACCAACCCGCCGCGCATCGACACGGCCACCGGCGTGCAAACCGGCGCCGCCTTCGCGGCCGCCGGTGCGAACGGTCCGTTTGTCATCGAGCGCAACAAGCCGCAGCTCTTCGCGACCGTTACGTATTTCCTGCCGACGGCGTCCGGCAGCCACGACCTCAAAACCGGCCTCGAGTGGCTCGACGATGCGCAGCTGACCGAGAACACCGGCGAATCGGGTCCGGTCTACTACCAGGATCTGAATGGTCGGGCGGATCAGATCCAGCTATTCAATTTCGGCAACCCGGCGACGCTGCGCACCGAGTGGACCGGCGCTGACAACCGCAATCGGCGGCTCGCGCTCTTCCTGCAGGACCGCTGGGCGATCACGACCCGCATCACCGTGACGGCCGGCGTGCGCTACGACCATCAGCGCCCGTATTACAAAGAGTCGACGCTGAAGCCGACCCTGTCCGACGTCTTCGCCGCGGCGACCATTCCAGGCGCGACCTTGCTCGAGCGCAATACTGTTGTGCCGCGGATCGGTGTCAGCATCGACCCGACCGGCGACACGAAGTCGGCAGTGAAGGCATTCTACGGCCGTTACTACAACAATCTCGCGTCGGATTTCGCGAACTTGAATCCAGGCGGCGCCGCCTCGCGGACCTATCGGTTCAACGATCTGAACGGCAATCTCCTGTACGACGGCACGCAGGAGCTCGGCGCGCTCGTCGCCACGACCGGTGGCACCACGACGACGCTCGATCCGAACCTGCGCGTGCCGCATACCGACGAAATCGATCTGTCGTACCAGCGGCAGTTCTGGGGCGAGTCGTCGGCGCGCGTCGCCTACGTCCGGAAGATGGTCCGCGACGTCTACGCGAACTTCAACATCGCCCGCGACGGCCAGTTCACGGTGCCGGTTGCGGCGCCGGTCACGCTGCGGAGCTTCGACGGCGGCGTCGAGGGCATCCAGGTCTTCAACGTCTTCGACATCCCGGCGTCTCTGCGGGGTGTGGTCCGCAATCAGTTCACGAACATCCCCGACTCGGTCGGCGGCGGCTCGTACAACTACGACACGATCGAGCTGGCGTTTAACAAGCGGTTCGGCGGCGGGCTGTTCGTCGACAGCAGCTTCGACTACCTGCGGCGCGACGAACTCCGCCAGAACACGGCCAGCACCAGTGCCTTCGGTACCGACCCGCTCCGCATTGACTACTTCCAGAACGTCTACCCGGTGGTCTCGAACCGGCAGCAGAGCTCGACGTGGCAGGCGCGGCTGTCGGGACGCTACCTGTTCCCGCATGCGATCGGCGTTGGTGCGAACGTGCAGGTGCAGAGCGGCTGGCCATGGGCGCGATTGATTTCGGTGGCGCTGCCGAACGCGGGCACGCAGACCTTTTTCGAGGAGGACATCGACACCAACCGGTCGGACACCGTGCCGCTCGTCGGCGTGCGCGCCGACAAGGCGTTCAGGTTCGCCGATCGCCGGCTGATCGTGATGTTCGACGCGTTCAACCTCCTGAATTCGAACGCGGTCTCGAACTTCACGCTCATTAACGGCGCCAACTTCAACAAGATTCTGGCGGCCCTGCAGCCGCGGACCTACCAGGTCGGTCTTCGCATCGAGTTCTGACGCGGTGGAGGTCGCCGGTTCGAGCGAGCCGCGTGAGCGGCCGCACATCAGCGCTGCCGGCTGGCGGATCGTCCTCCTCGCCAGCCTTGGCGGCACGCTGGAGTTCTACGACTTCGTCGTCTTCGGCATTTTCGCGAAGGACATCGCCGACGCAATCTTTCCCAGTCCGACACCGCTGATTTCGCTGATGGTGTCGTTCGCGGCCTTCGCTGCCGGCTACCTGGCGCGGCCAATCGGCGGCATCGTCCTCAGCCACTTCGGCGATCGCTACGGGCGCCGCCAGGTGTTCCTGATCTCGATTTTCGTGATGTCGGCGGCGACGTTCGGGATGGGGCTCGTGCCGTCGTTCGCCGTCTGGGGAGCGGCGGCGAGCGTACTGATGGTGTCGCTACGCCTGCTGCAGGGATTCTGCCTTGGCGGCGAGCTGCCGGGCGCGCTCACCTATGTCGTCGAAACCGAGCCGCGCCACGCGCCGTTTGTCTGCGGTGTCGTGTTCGCGTGCGTGACGATGGGCGTGGCAGCGGCGACCGGGGTGAGCCTCGCGGTGCGGACGTGGCTGCCCGGCGCGATGGTCGCCTCGGCGGGATGGCGGCTGGCGTTCATCATCGGCGGCCTCGGCGGCCTGCTCAGTTTCTCCCTGCGCCGATCGCTCGAGGAGTCGCCGGAGTTCGCCCGCATGAAGGCGCTCGCATCGCGGCAGCCGTTTCGCGAAGTGCTGCGCACGCACCTGGCGCCGGTAGCGATTGGGATCGGCGCGCTCGCGGCGACTGGCGGCTTCAACGGTTTGTTCTTTGCGCACATGGCGGCCTACGCGAGCGGCGTCCTCGGCTATAACCCGCGTGCCGCCATCATCTCGCAGACGACGGGCGTGATCGTGCATGCGCTCGGTATCCTCGGCGTCGGTGCGCTGGCCGATCGCGTCACACCGCGCGTGCTGTTGCGCGCGGGCGCGGTGGCGCTGATGGTGCTGGCGTTCCCGTTCTACAGCGCGCTCGCGGCGCGCACCGTGAGCCCGACGCTGCTGATGATCCTGGCTGGGTTGTGCGCGGCGTTCGTCAACGGGACGTTCGCCGTGATTCTGACCAATCTGTTCCCGACGCGGATTCGCTTCAGCGGCGTCGCGCTCGTCTTCAACGTCGCGTTCACGCTGTTCAGCGGCACCGCGCCGCTCATCGCGACCTCGCTGATACGCAGCACTGGGATGGTCACCGCACCGGCGATCGTGATGGTCGCCTGCGGTCTGTTGACGATTGCCGCGAGCCTCGCGCTCTCGAGAGACGCCGGACACGTTCTCGCGGCACGTCGGGCACCCTGAAAGGGTGCCGCTACGGCATTTCTGCCCCTACATCACGCAGGTCTACCCTTTCAGGGTGGACGTCTAAGGCTGCAACTCCCTCACCGGCCGCACCTCGATGCTGCCTTCGCGCGCCGGCGGAATCTTGGCCGCGACCTGAATCGCATCGTTCAGATCGCGGGCGTCGATTAGATAAAACCCGGCGAGCTGCTCTTTCGTTTCGGCGAACGGTCCATCGGTGACTGTCAGCGTGCCATTGCGGATGCGCACGGTAGTCGCCGTCTCGACCGGGTGCAGCGGCTCGGCGGCGAGCAGCATGCCGCTCTTCCGCAATCCATCGCCGCACGCCATGCATTCGCCGTCGGCTACCGCGTGGAGTTTGGACGCTTCCAGGTATACCAGGCACAGGTACTTCATTTCGGTCTCCGTCTCAAATCGACCATGCCATCAGCAATCAGCCCTCAGCCATTGACAGGCTACTGATACGTTTCTCCAGGAACCGCCGTTCGGGCTCCTGCCGCGTGAGCGTCAGCGCGCGCTCGAACGATGTGCGCGCGTCGGCGATCTGTCCCAGTCGCCGGCACAATTCCGCGCGGGCCGCGTGCGCGAGCCGGTAGTCGTGCAAATCGCCACGATCGAGGATGGCATCGATGAGCGCGAGTCCGGCCGCCGGACCATCGCGCATGGCGAGCGCGACCGCGCGATTCAACTCGATCACCGGCGACGGATTCGCCTGCAGCAGCATGTCGTAGAGCCCGACGATTTCTGCCCAGTCGGTCCCGGCGGTGCTGGGCGCCTCCGCGTGCAACGCCGCGATCGCCGCCTGGATCGCATACGCCCCGGGGCCGGACGCGAGCGCCCGCCGCACCAGCCGGACGCCTTCGGCGATCTGATCGCGGTTCCACAGCGAGCGATCCTGGTCCTCCAGCAGGATCAGATCGCCCTCCGGCGTCGCGCGTGCGGCGCGCCGCGAATCGTGCAGCAGCATCAGCGCGAGCAGGCCAATCGCCTCCGGTTCGGGCAGCAGATCAACGAGCAGGCGTCCGAGCCGAATCGCCTCGGCCGACAAATCGTGGCGCGTGACGACGGATCCCGACGAGGCCGTATAGCCCTCGTTGAACACCAGGTAGATGACGCGAAGCACCGTGTCGAGCCGCTGCGGCAACTCTTCGCGCGACGGCACCTGGTACGGGATCCGCGCGTCGCGAATTTTCGCCTTCGCGCGGACGATCCGCTGCGCCAGCGTCGGTGCCGGCGCCAGGAATGCCTGCGCGATTTCCTCGGTCCGCAACCCGCACACCTCGCGAAGCGTCAGCGCCACCTGCGCATCCGCAGCAAGCGCCGGATGACAGCAGGTGAACACCAGCCGCAGCCGATCGTCCTCGACGGTCTCTTCATCGGTCCAGGCATCGGGCGCGACGGCGATCTCCGCCGCAGCGCCAGCTTCGTCGAGTTGATCGAAGCGCGATTGGCGGCGCAGGCCGTCGATCGCCTTGAACCGGCCGGCCGACACGAGCCACGATCGCGGGTTCTTCGGCACGCCTTCGCGCGGCCACTGCTCGAGTGCCGCCCTGAACGCATCGTGCAGCGCCTCCTCGGCCGTATCGAAATCGCCGAGAAGGCGAATGAGCGTTGCCAGGACGCGGCGCGACTCCGCGACGTAGACGGCGTCGACTATCTCGTGGATGGGTTCAACCGCGGCCAACGCGGACGATCACATCATCTTCAGCGCCGCCCGCGCAACTGCGCGCGGCCCGCCGGCTGCACGTCATCTGGTAGTCGAACGGCGGTGTCTCAGATCGACAGGCGGGATGCAGGTCGTCGCCGTTTTCGCGAGCTATTCGCCGGCCCCGATCCCCCGGGCGGAATCGCATATCATTCCCGGACGACATGTCAGAGACGTTTGCGCCGCATCAGAAGAGCATTAACACGCCGGCGCAGGTGCTGTTCGCCAGCCTCATCGGGACGACGATCGAGTTCTTCGACTTCTACATCTACGCCAACGCGGCGGTCCTCGTATTCCCGCGGCTGTTCTTCCCCGCGTCGGATCCGGCGTCGGCGACGCTCGCCTCGCTGGCCACCTTCGCCATCGCGTTCCTCGCGCGGCCGATCGGGTCGGCGCTCTTCGGCCACTTCGGCGATCGCGTCGGCCGCAAGACCACGCTCGTGGCGGCGCTGCTGACGATGGGGCTGTCGACGGTGACGATTGGGCTGTTGCCGACCTACGCGACGATCGGGATCGCCGCGCCGTTGCTGCTCGCGCTGTGCCGGTTCGGTCAGGGACTCGGCCTCGGCGGCGAGTGGGGAGGCGCGGTGCTGCTCGCGGTCGAGAACGCGCCGCCCGGCAAGCGCGCGTGGTACGGCATGTTCCCGCAGCTTGGCGCGCCGATCGGCTTCATGTTCTCCGGCGGCGTTTTTCTCCTCCTCTCCGCGGCGCTCACCAACGAGCAGTTCTTCTCCTTCGGCTGGCGGCTGCCGTTTCTGGCGAGCGCGGCGCTCGTCCTGCTCGGCCTCTACGTGCGGCTGACGATCACCGAGACCGCCGTGTTCAAGAAAGCGGTGACCCGGCAGGAGCGTGTCGAGATTCCGATGCTCACCGTCTTCAAGGAGCATCCGGCGACGCTGGTGCTGGGCGTGCTCGTCGCGCTGTCGGCCTTCGTGATTTTCTACCTGATGACGGTGTTCGCGCTGTCGTGGGGCACCAGCGCGCTCGGCTACTCACGCGAGAAGTTCCTCGTGATCCAGCTGGTCGGGATTCTGTTCTTCGCGCTGACGATTCCGATCTCGGCGCGGCTCGCCGAAGTCGGCCGGCGGAAGATGCTGATCGCCGTCAACCTCGCCGTCGCCGCGTTCGGTGTCGTCTTCGCGCCGCTATTCGCGGGCGGAACCGCCGGCGCCGTCGCCGTGATGGTGATCGGGATGTCGCTGATGGGGCTCGTCTACGGTCCGCTTGGCACGGTGCTGTCGGAACTGTTTCCGACCTCGGTCCGCTATTCCGGCAGCTCGCTGACGTTCAACCTCGCCGGCATCTTCGGCGCGTCGCTCGCGCCGTACGCCGCGACCTATCTCGCGACCCACTACGGCCTGCAGTACGTCGGCTACTACCTGTCGGCAGGGTCGCTCGTTTCAATTGCCGGTCTGCTCGCGACGCGCGAAACGAAAGACGATGTGCTGTGACCGTGTTCGCGCCCTCGTCGCGCGGACGCCTCACCGATCGCGATCTCGATCGGTTTCCTGAGACGACGCTGTTCGGCCGCCTCGCTCGCGCGGTGTGCCACGCCGGGTGTCTTCCGCGCAAGGAACTGTTCGAATCCTGGGAAATGGCTCGCCGCGTCAGGCGGCTGTTCCGCGGCGGCCGCGTCGTCGATCTCGGCGCCGGCCACGGCCTGCTTGCGCAGGCGATGCTGCTGCTCGACGACAGCTCACCGTCGGCGTTGGTCGTCGACAAGGCGCCGGCGCCGTCAGCGGCGAAGGTGCACGCCGCGATCATCGCCGAGTGGCCGCGTCTCGCCGGGCGGATCACCTTCGTCGCCGGCGCGCTCGATAGCGTCGACCTCGTCGCCACCGACATCGTCGTGTCGAGCCATTCGTGCGGCGCGCTCACCGATTGCGTTCTCGAACGCGCTGCCGCGGCCGGCGCGCGGGTCGCGGTGATGCCGTGCTGCCACGATCTCGACGCATGTGATTCGGGCGAGCTGTCCGGCTGGCTCGACCCGACGCTCGCCGTCGACGTCGTCCGCGCCATGAGGCTGCGAGATCGGGGTTACCGCATCTGGACGCAAACCATTCCCGACGCGATCACGCCAAAGAACCGTCTGCTCATGGCTGCGCCACGCCCGCCACGGTCCGGCTAACCGCCGTCGCCGAGGCTATCGCTATGCGCGACCGGCGAACTCGCGCGATTCCGTGTGCACCTTCACCTTTTCGCCTTGCTTGATGAAGAGCGGCACGCGAATCTCGAGGCCGGTTTCGAGCGTCGCGGCTTTGGTGGCGCCGCCGCTCGCGGTGTCGCCGCGGACGGCTGGTTCGGTGGACGTGACGGTGAGCTCGACGTGCGGCGGGAACTGGATGCCGATCGGGTTGCCGTTGAACTTTTGAATCTGGACCATCACGTTGTCGACGAGCAGCAGCCGATCGTCGCCGATCATGTCGGCGCGCAAGGTCAGCGTCTCGTAGCTTTCCTGGTCCATGAAGTGGTAGCCGTCGGTATCGGCGTAGAGGAACGACGCCGGGACGGTGACGAGATCCGGCTCGCGGAACTTGTCGGCCGCCCGGAACGTGCGGTCGAACACCGCGCGGGTGATCAGGTTGCGCATCTTGATGCGAACCAGCGTCTGACCGCCGCGCGCCGTCGGCTTCGAGATGTCGACGTCGAGGCAATGGTACGGCGCGTCCTCGAACTCGAAGAACATCTTCCGCTTGATTTCGATCGCTTCAATCTGGCCGGCCATTGCCCGTCCTCAGAAGTTCCAAGTCGCAAGTCGAGAGTCACAAGTCAGTCACAGGTCGCGAGTCACAAGTCAGTCAACAAGTCGCATGACCTGCGACGGTGACTTGCCACTGACTTGCGACCCGCGACTTGCGACCTGTGACTTGCGACCCGCGACTTGCGACCTGTGACTTGCGACTGACTTGCGACTCTCGACTTGCGACTTGTGACGCGTGCAGCTCCTGACAAAAAAACGGCCGGCGCATCGGGCGCCGGCCGCTGTCGGGTCGACCTGAGGACAGTTTAGCGACTGCCCCCGTGAGTGTCTGCCATGCATGCACCTCCCGGCCGCGACCGTATCGTTGGGCTCCGCTGAGCGGAGCGTGGTCGCTAGGAGCCTTTTATTGCGCCGGCGCGCCTGCGCTCGGCGAAACGAGCTTCTAGAATACCATACCGCTCACTCGATCAGCTTCTTGAAATCGGCCCGATCGCGCAGCTTCTCGAAGAGCGGATCCACGGCCGCCTGCTTCTTTAAATACGGCTGACGTTTGACGGCCTCCGCGAGCGCGGCCAGTGCCTCGGGCGCGTTGCCCGCCTGTGCGTACCGCTGGGCGAGGGCGTAATGCATCTGCTCCTGGTTCGGCGTGATCGCCAGCGCCTTCTTCTGTTCGGCGATGGCTTCGCTGAACTGGCCGGCCTTCGCGAGCTGCGCCGCATGCTCGGTGAGCTTCGCCGGCACCCCCATCGTAATGTTCAACAGTCGCCGCAGTTCCACGAACGGGTTCGTCGTATCGTCGACGCGGATGTCGACAATGCGTTCGACGGTGGAGTCGGCACCCGGCGGAATCGGCCGGACGACGAGGATCCCGGCCGATTGCATGCCGCGAACGTCACCGCCTTTCGACTGCCCCGCGTCGAGCGCCGCCATCAACCGCTCGGCCATCGTTCCGCTGCCGTGCTCGTAGGCGTCGGCCATGGCCTTCACGACCGCCTCGCTCGCCAGCGTATTGCCCTGCACAGAGAAATTCCTGCCGGTCACGTGTCCCGCCCACGCGCCGTAGTGGACGACATCCTTCGGATCGTGATTGCGATCGATCACGTGCTTGCCCGTGTAAACCGCCGACCGCCCCCTGGTATCGAGCACGGCGACCTGCCGCGCGTCGCGTCCCGGATCCTCGTCGGTGATCCGCTTGACCACTTCCGCTGGCGTGAGTCCCTGTTCGAGCAGCGCAATCGCTTTGGGACCGTACAACCGGTTCGCCGCCGCCTGCGTCGCAACCGCCCCGACGCCCGGCTTCGCGAACGGCACGGCGGCGCCAGCGGCGAACGCGCGCGACTGGACGCCGACGCCAAGCTCGCTCGTGGCCGGATCGAACGCGATGATCGAGAAGGTCGAGAACCACGGGTCCGGTCCTTCGTCCTGCGCCGCGGCGGGCACGGCGGTGACGAGCAGCAGCGCGATCAGCAGTCGGTGCATGGACGAATCATAATGAGGGCATGACCACGGCGGAAGCCGAGCGCGCTTCGTTTTATCTCGACGCCTCCCGAACCGAAGAGGAGAAGCGCCGCCGCGAGCGGCATTTCCACGCGATCGAGATCCCGCGTCTCCGCCTCCTCGGCTTCCTGATCGTGACCCTGCTGGTCTTCGTCCGGCATATCTTCATGCCCAACGAAGCCGGCTCCAATCCGTGGCTGCTCGGAACGGTCGTCCTCACGTACGCCCTCGTCGCGTGGGCGATCCTGTACTGGTGCTTCGGCCGCGTTCGCGCCGTCAATCTCGGAACGGTGTTTCTGTCGATCGACGTGATCGCGTTCCTCCTCGCGATCTATCTCACCGGCGCCGACCAGAGCTGGCTGTTCTTCCTCCTGTTCATCCGGACCGCCGACCAGACGAACACGAACTTCCGCCGCGCGCTCGCGTTCGCGCATTTCTCCGTCGCCCTCTATGCGCTGCTGCTCGTCGAGCTCGTCTTCGTCGAGCATCGCGTGATCGCCTGGCCGGTCGAGATCTTCAAGCTGGCGCTCCTGTACGGCGCGAACCTGTACATCGCGATGACGGCGCGGACCGCCGAACGCGTGCGCGACCGGATGGTTGGCGCGATTCGGCTCGCGCGCGACCTCGTCGGACAACTGCGGACGCAGTCGCGCGAGCTGGACGAGGCGCGCCGTCAGGCGGAAGAGGCGAGCCGAATCAAGGGCGAGTTCCTCGCCAACATGAGCCACGAGATCCGCACGCCGATGAACGGCATCATCGGCCTCACGGCGCTTACGCTCGATACGCGGCTCACGCCCGATCAGCGCGAGAACCTGACGATGGTGCACGCCTCGGCGACGTCGCTGCTGCAGATCATCAACGACATCCTGGACCTGTCGAAGATCGAAGCCGGACGCCTGTCGGTTGAGCCGGTCCGTTTCCGGCTGCGCGAGCAGCTCGCGGCCGGGCTGCGGCCGCTGATGTTGAAGGCTCGAGAGAAAGGGCTGCAGTTCATCACCGATGTCGACGACGCGGTTCCCGACGAACTGGTTGCCGACGCGCTTCGGCTGCAGCAGGTGCTCACCAACCTCGTTGGCAACGCGATGAAGTTCACCGAACGCGGATCCATCAGGGTGCGCGTCGAATCGGAGGATGCTTCGGATCGCGAGGCGACGCTGCAGTTTACCGTCGCCGATACGGGCATCGGCATCCCGCCTGATCGCCAGAGCGCCATCTTCGAAGCGTTCACGCAGGCGGACGGGTCGACCACGCGCAGGTACGGCGGCACCGGCCTCGGCCTGACGATCTCGCAAAGCCTCGTCACGATGATGGGTGGCCGGCTGTGGGTGGACAGTACGCCGTCGCCTGGGACGACGTTTCATTTCACGGTCAAGGTGGGGATCGGCCGCGGCGGCTTGCGCGTGCTGGTCGCCGAAGAGGATGCCGTCAATCGCCGGCTTGCCGCCGGCCTTCTCGAGAAGCAGGGCCACGCGGTACAGGTGACGTCGACGATCGGCGATGCGCAGGCGGCACTGCTGCGCGATGCCTACGACGTCTTCCTGGTTGGCCAGCCGGGACTGGACGGCACGCCGATCGACGTCGGCGGCGCGGCGATCGGTTACCTGCCGCGGCCGCTCGATCCAATCGCGCTCGAACGCGAACTGCGGCGCGTCGCGGCCCACAGCCGATAGCCGCCGAGAAACGCGTTCGAGTTCGCGCCGAGCCGCACGCCTTTCGGTAGCGTGTTCATCAGCTTCGCGTTGCCGCCGCCGAGCACGACATCTTCGACGTTGAGCGCCAGGCGGAAGCGGTCGATGACATCGCGCACGTTCTTGCGCCATTTCTTCTTGCCGCTGGCCTTCAGCCCCGCTTTGCCGAGGTAGTGTTCGTAGCTCAACCCCTTCTTGTAAGGAAGATGCGCGAGCTCCATCGGCTCGAGCACGCCGTCGATCACCAGCGCCGAGCCGAGGCCGGTGCCGAGACCGAGAAACAACATCCGGCCACCGTTGTAGCTGCCCAGGGCCTGCATCGCCGCGTCGTTGATCACGCGCACCGGCCGGGCGAACGCCTTCTTGAAATTGAAGCCGACCCACCCGCGCCCCAGGTTCACCGGCTCGCTCATCGGCTTGCCTCGCACGACGACGCCCGGGTAGCCGATTGAGACGACGTCGAACTTCCAGCCCTGCACCGCTTCGAGGACGCGCTTCACCATCTTCGCGGGCGTAAGGTCGGGGCCAGAGGGAATCTTGATCGGCGCTCGCCGTCCCGACGCGAGCAGCTTGACGTTGGTTCCACCGATGTCGACGACGAGAATTTTCACGTCCGGCACTATAGCGTGCGCGCGACGGGCGGCGAAAGACGCTACGTAGCGCAGCCCTTCAGGGCTGCCATACGCGTCGACGGCAGGCCTGAAGGCCTGCGCTACCGGGCTTCGGTATTAAGATTTCTCCGCATGCGGGTGGCGATCGTCGGCGGGCCGGGCATCGGCAAGAGCACGCTGGTGCGGCAGCTCGGCGATTTGTATCGCAACGGGTCGTACGGCGAAGGGGAGAAAGGCGTCTGGGCCCCGGGCGTGCTCGAGGACATCGCCGCCGGACGGAACCCGATCGGTGTGACGGCGTACTTCGCGAGGCTCTACGACGCGAACTACCGCGACGCCGCTGAAATCGACCGCGCCGGCCGCGTCATTTTCATTGAGGGCGCACGCATTACGCTCGAGGCGCACATCGCGGAGTATCCGCCCGAGTGCCACGACGCGTTGCGGAAGGTGGCCGGGATGGGCGACTGGTGGAATCCAGACGTCACCATCGTCCTCACGTCGAGCACGGCGACGATCGATCATCACATCCGGCTGCGCAACCGGCCGCACGAGGAGGTCGAGTACATGGTTGGCCGCTTCCGCCTGATCGACGGCGAATTCCGCCGCCTGGCGTTACGCTACCGCAACACCGTCCTGATCGATCGCGATGGCATGGAGTTCCACGATCGCGACGGCCTGCTCGGCGTCGTCCGCGCCGCGTCGCTCCCGCCGTTCGCCGAGATCGCCTATGAGACGCTCGACCGCTATTGATGCCGCCCGCGCCGCCTTCCACAGCTGAGCACCGTCGTCTCGCCGAACGTCTCTGGCACGGCGTGCCGCCGTGGCGGCGTTGGGGCTGCTATGTCTCGGACCGTGCGTGGGGGACCGTGCGTGAAGACTACAGCGCCGACGGCGACGCCTGGCGCTTCGTCACGCACGACATGTCGCGCAGCAAGGCGTACCGATGGGGCGAAGACGCGATCGGCGGGATCTGCGATCGCTATCAGCTGCTGGTCTTCGCGCCGGCCTTCTGGAACACGCGCGATCCGATCCTGAAGGAGCGCTACTTCGGCCTCACGTCGTGGGAGGGCAACCACGGCGAGGACGTGAAGGAGTACTACTTCTATCTGGACAACACGCCGACGCATAGCTACATGCGGATGCTCTACAAGTATCCGCAGGCGGAATTTCCTTATCAGCGGCTGATCGAGGAGAACGCCGCGCGCGGCGGCGGCGGAGTGGAGTTCGAACTGCTCGACACAGGCGTGTTCGACGACGATCGCTACTTCGACATCTTCATCGAGTACGCGAAGAGCGACAGCGAGGACATCGCGGTCCGCGTCGAGGCGTTCAACCGCGGCCCGAGTGCGTCGCCGTTGCACCTCGTTCCGCAGCTCTGGTTTCGGAACACCTGGGCGTGGGGCCGTGAACGGACGCTCGAGCCGCGGATTGCGATCGACGCCTCGGCGCGCGCCGACGAGGCGATCGTGCTGACGGCCGACGATCGGCGCGCCGCGCACCTGCCGAATCTGACCTTTCAGTACGAGCTCGGCGAGTGGCGCCTTTACGCGCCGCCGGGCGGGCAGCCGCTCTTCACCGATAACGAAAGCAACAATGCGCGGCTCTACGGGCCGAAGGCAGCGAACGCGTCGCCGTTCACGAAGGATGCGTTCCACCGGTTCATCGTCGGAGGCGAGCGGGACGCGGTGAACCCGAATGCGATTGGTACGAAGGCGTGCGTCGACTACGCCGTCACGATTCCGGCCGGCGCATCGCAGGTCTGGCGTTTCCGTCTGACGCCGAAGCGGCTCGATCAACCGCTCGGGGAAGTCGACGCCATCGTCGCTGCGCGCAAGGCGGAGGCCGACGAGTTCTACGCGACCGTGCACCCGCCGAAGGCGTCCGACGACGAGCGTCTCGTCCAGCGTCAGGCGCTGGCCGGAATGCTGTGGACGAAGCAGATTTATCTGTTCGACGTCAATCAATGGCTGGACGGCGACAATCCCGCACATCCGCCTCCGGCCGGGCGGCCGCTGATCCGCAACACCCACTGGCGGCACCTGAACTCGATGCGTGTGATGTCGATGCCCGACGGCTGGGAGTATCCGTGGTTCGCGGCGTGGGATCTGGCCTTTCATGCCGTCGCGCTGGCGCTCGTCGATCCCGACTATGCCGAAGAGAACCTGTGGGTGCTCTTGTTCGAACAGTTCCAGCATCCGAACGGTCAGCTGCCGGCCTACGAGTGGGAGTTCTCGGATGTAAACCCGCCGGTTCACGCGTGGGCGTGCCTGCGCGTCTACCAGATGCGCAAGGCGCGTGACGGCACCGGCGATCGCGCCTTCCTCGAACGCTGCTTCCACAAGCTGCTGATGAACTTCGCGTGGTGGGTGAACAAGGTCGACAGCGAAGGCAACAACGTCTTCGAGGGTGGGTTCCTTGGCCTCGACAACATCACCGTGATCAATCGCAGCGAGCGCATCCTCGGCGGCGCGACGCTCGAACAGTCCGATGCCACCGGCTGGATGGGGTTCTACTCGCTGTCGATGATGCGGATCGCCCTCGAGCTCGCCCAGGAAAACCGCACCTACGAGACGCTCGCCACCAAGTTCTTCGAGCACTTCGTCTACATCGGCGGTGCGATGAAGCAGATGGGCGGCCGCGACTACCAGCTGTGGGATGAAGACGACGGCTTCTTCTACGACGTGCTGCGCTATCCGGACGGCCGCTTCCAGAAGTTCGCCGTGCGCTCGCTGGTCGGCCTGATTCCGCTCTACGCGATCGAAGTCATCGACGAGGAAGCGGAGCAGACGCTGCCGGTGTTCACGACCAGCATCAAATGGTTCGTCCGCAATCGGCCCGACCTCGTCGGCGACGCGATTTTCACGCAACAGCTCGGCCTCGAAACGCGGCACGTGCTGTCGATCGTCGACACGCAGCAGCTGACGCGGCTGCTCCAGCGGTTATGGGATCCGGCGGAGTTTTTGTCCGATGCCGGCCTTCGCAGCATGTCGAAGTACCACGAGGCGCATCCGTTCTGGTACGGCGGCAGCGCAGTCGGCTACGAGCCGGCCGAGTCGGTAGAAAAGATCAAAGGCGGCAATTCCAACTGGCGCGGGCCGATCTGGTTTCCGACGACGTATCTGCTGATCGAGTCGCTGGTGAAGTTCGATGCGGCTCTGCTGTCGCAGTTCTCGGTGCGCCCGCCAGGCTCAGCGGGCCGCGCCTTGACGCCGCACGACATGGCGCGCCAGCTCGCCGATCGAATGATCGCCCTGTTCACCCGCGGCGCCGACGGCCGCCGGCGTGCTTTCGGCGCCAACGCGAAGTTTCAAAACGATCCGCACTGGCGCGACTATCTGCAGTTCTTCGAGTATTTCCACGGCGACACCGGCGCCGGCCTCGGCGCGTCCCATCAAACCGGCTGGACCGGACTCGTCGCCAACCTGATCGACGACTGGCGTCGCTGAACGCTGAACACTGGAAAGTTAGAAGTGAGAGGTTAGAAGTGAGAAGTACGGATCTCGGGTAATCTCGGCGTGTGGTGGTCCCCATCTCGGGTAGTCTCGACATGGCCCCCATCGGTTCCCCCATTCGAGGGTTTCGGATGGGGACCACCAGATGTTGGGATCCTCCGAGAGCCCGTACTTCTCACTTCTAACTTCTCACTTTCCACCCGGCGCGTCATTTCTTCAGCGTCGCGCCGGTCAGCCCCGCGACGGCTCCGAGGGTTGTTTGTGCGGCATTGAGGCCGAGGCGGAAGTCCTTGTCGTTGTAGGTCGTGAAGACGTCGGTCGGCTGGTGCCACTGCGGGTCCCAGCCGCTGCCGATCTGGATGCCGCGCTCGTTCTCGCGCAGGCTGATGGCCGGAATCAGGTCCTGGAACGGGCCAGAGTCGGTGTTGGTCATGTGCGGACCGACTTGCGCAGGGTAGTCGGTCGCGTATTTCTCGTTGGCGGCGTGAAAGATCCACGCCAGCTTCTGGCTTTCCGCCGCCATCTTCGAGTTCGACTGGAACTCGATGTTGACGTCGGCTTCTGGCCGCTGCTCCCTGGGCATGGTGCCGTCGGGGTTTGGCATGCCGTGGTCGAACATCATCATGTCGTGCTGGATCATGCCGAGCCATTTTGGCTCCGGGTACTTGTGCGATCCGGCGGGGTTTTCCTGGCCTTGCAGTTCCTGCCGCTGCGCGATGTAGGCGCGCGCCGCCTGCGATCCGGTTTCCTCGTTGTTCCAGAGGATGAAGCGAATCGTTCGCTCGGTCTGCACGTCCGGCCCGCTGAACACGCGCGCGAGCTCCATCACGAGCGCCGTCCCCGATCCGTCGTCGTTCGCCGCTTCGCCCCAGCCATGCCCGTCCATGTGGCCGCTGACGATGTACATCTCCTCCGGATGCGTCATGCCGACCTTGGTGCAGTACGCCGCCTCGCGCGGCCCAGGCGTCGTCGGCTGCATGTTGAGCGCGCGCAGCTTCTCGTCCGGCTGCTTCAGCGGATCGGTGTTGACGCCGGTTGGGGTGCGGACGCCGCGCGGGCGCCCGCCGCCGACGGCGAGCCCGGTGTTGCCGCGGCCGCGGCCGGCGTTCTGGTTCGGCGGCGGTGGTTCGTACGCGTACTTGATGCGTTCAGTTGCGCAGCCGTAGCTTTTCAGCTGCGCTTCAATCCAGTCGACCGCCGCGCGATTGCGATCGGTCCCCTGGCGGCGATCGCCGAATTGCGTGAGGCCTTTGACCGTCGCTTTGTATTTTTCGAGATCGAGCCGCTCGACGAGGATCTTGATCGGATCGGACGGTGCGTCGCTCTGCGCAAACGCGGGCGCCGCCGCGCCGGCGATCGCGCCGCAGATGATGACGGACGGTATGATGCGCATGGCAGGAGAGTGTAGTGCATTGAGATTCGGCAGGTCGGGCAGGTCGGGCAGGTCGGAATAGGTTCGCCGGATTGTAGGTCCACCCGTTCAGGGCGGACGGAGGGCGGATGCGAAGAACAGCAGTCCTTGTCGGCGTCCTCACGGCGCTCGTTGCCGGCGAACGGGTCCTCGAACACGCTGCGCACGCGCAGCACCGGATGCCGTCGTTCCAGGTCGATCCGCTCTGGCCGAAGATGCCGAAGCAGTGGATCCTCGGCCAGGTCGCGGGACTCGCCGTCGACGCGCGCGACCACGTGTGGATCATCCAGCGGCCGTGGTCGCTGGCCAACGACGAGAAGGCGCCGAACGACGACGCGCCCTGCTGCCATCCCGCGCCGCCGGTGATGGAGTTCGACGCCGACGGCAACTATCTGCAGGGGTGGGGTGGCCCGGGCGACGGCTACGAGTGGCCGGCCGACGAGCACACGATCCACATCGATTACAAAGGCAACGTGTGGCTGTCGTCGGCGGGTGGACCGCGGCTGCCGACACGTAAGGAAAATCAGATCCTGAAGTTCACCCAGGCCGGCAAGTTCCTGATGCAAATCGGCCATCGCGGCATGAGCAAGGGCAGCCTCGATACCGACAACTTCAACAATGCCGCCGACATCTACGTCTACCCGAAGACCAACGAAGTGTTCGTGGCCGATGGCTACGTCAACCGGCGGGTGATCGTGCTCGACGCCGACACCGGCAAATTCAAGCGGATGTGGGGGGCCTACGGCAACGTGCCCGACGATGCGGCACCCAATCGCCTCGAAGAGCAGGGCCCCGGCCCGCAGCAGTTCAATCTCGTGCACGGCATCCGCGTCTCCGACGACGGCCTGGTCTATGTGGCGGATCGCCGCAACAACCGCATGCAGGTGTTCACGACCGACGGCAAGTTCCAGCGCGAGATCTTCGTCGAGCGGAAAACGAAGCTGCTCGGCACGTCGTTCTCGGTCGCCTTCTCACCCGACGCGCAGCAGGAACTATTGTTCCTCGCCGATGCCGGCAACGGCCGCGTGCACGTCTTCGATCGCCGCTCGCTCGAAGAGATCGGCGGGTTCGGCCGGGTTGGCCACTACGCTGGCGAGTTCGTCTTCCTCCACAACGTCGCCACTGATTCGCGCGGCAACGTCTACACCGCCGAGGTCGGCAACGGCAAGCGTGTCCAGAAGTTCGTGCGTAGATAATCGCGAGCGGCGGCGGCTGTTTGTCGTCGCCGATCGTCCTTCCCATTGCACAAAAAGCGCACCGACACCCGTCCCGGGACCGCCATTTCGCTGACGATATTGCGGGAGTGGCGTCATGGGAAAGCCCGCGCTCGTCAAGGCGCGTCGAATCGAACAGGCGATCGTGATCGTCCGCGGTATACGCGTCTTATTGGACGCGGGCCTGGCGGTGCTGTATGGCGTCAGCACGCGCGAACTCGTCCAGGCCGTCAAACGCAATCGGAAGCGATTTCCGAAAGACTTCATGCTGCAACTGACCGACGACGACGTCGAAATCTTGAGATCACAATCTGTGATCTCAAGTTCCGATCACGGCGGCCGGCGCTACGCTCCGTACGCGTTTACCGAACAGGGCGTCGCGATGTTATCCAGCGTGCTGCGGAGCAAGCGCGCGATACACGCGAACATCGAAATCATGCGCGCGTTCGTGCGATTACGGCGTCTCTTACGGCCAACGGACGAACTGGTCAAGAAGATCGACGAGATGGAGGACAAATTCGACACGCAGTTCGGCGTCGTGTTCGAAGCCATCAGGGACCTGATGCGTCCGCCGCCGGCGTCTCGCCGCCGAATCGGATTTCGTGAATGAGGGTCGTGTTCGCGCTCGTGGTGCCGTTCGTCTTGTCCGCATGCGGCGGAGCGGCCGTCGCGCCATCGCATGTCGTCGAGCGCTCCGGCGCCGCGATGGGATCGGATCTGCGCCTCACGGCGTGGACCAGCGACGATGCCGCGGCGCGGACGGCGTTTGACGCCGTGTTGCGCGAGTTCGACCGCCTTGACGCCCTGATGAGCGTGTGGCGGCCGGGCAGCGATGTGCAGCAGATCAACGCCGCGGCTGGTGTGCGGCCAGTCGCGGTCAGCGCGGACGTTCGCGAGGTGCTGCACGCCGCGCAGCAGGTGAGCGAATGGACGGAGGGGAAATTCGACGTCACGTTCGGCCCACTTGCCGACCTGTGGAAGTTCGATCAGCAGAACGCGGATCAGACGATTCCCGTCGCCGACGAGATCCGCGCGCGACTGCCGCTCGTCGACTACCGGCGCGTCGAGATCGACGATCGGACAGGCACCGTCTTTCTGCGCCGGGCCGGCATGCGCGTGCACCTTGGCGGCATCGGCAAGGGCTATGCTGTCGAGCGGGCAGCGGCGATTCTGCGGCGCGCCGGCCTTCGCGACTTCATGATTCAGGCCGGCGGCGATCTGTACGCCGCCGGGAAAAACGGCAGCCGCCCGTGGCGGCTCGCCATCAACGATCCGCGCGGGCCGGACGGCAAGACGTTCGCGAGCCTCGAGGTGAGCGATGCCACGTTCAGCACCTCGGGCGACTACGCGCGATTCTTCATCAAAGACGGCGTCCGCTATCACCACATCATCGATCTGACGACCGGGCAGCCGGCACGCGGCTGCCGCAGCGTCACCATCGTCGCGGACCGTCCGACGCTCGCCGACGGCCTGTCGACTGGAGTGTTCGCGCTCGGCCCGGACGCCGGGTTGGCGCTGATCGAACGCCTGCCGCACGTCGAAGGCGTCATCGTGTCGGCGAAGAACGAAGTGCTGGTGTCGTCAGGGCTGAAGGGAAAGATCACGATCCTGTCGCAGCCGACCGACGCGCCGTAGAGCAGTTTCGCGTTCGATGTCGCGTCCACGTGGCCCGCGAAGCGGGCCGGTCGCACCGCGCATCCGGGCGCTTGCGTCGTCGATCGTCGAGCGCCGCTCGCTCTCCGTGTCTCCGTGCCGCTGTGGTTAATTGCCTTTGCGCTGCGCGCGGCGCTCAGGCGGACACGAACATGCCGCCTTTGCGCCGCAGGATGATCCAGTGCGGGCACTTCTGCTGGTCGTGATAGAGGCGCTCGCAGTCGTCGCAGCGGACGCATTCGCTCTTGACGATGCGCGGTCCGCGGATCGCGCCCCATTCGCAGGTCTTTTCGCAGATCTTGCAGCTGTTGCACTCGCCCCAGCGCTTGATCCGGAACACCGTCGTCGCGCTCGAGATCAGGCCGAGCGTCGCGCCAACGGGGCACAGGAACCGGCAGTAGAGGTTGCGGACGAACACGGTCGCGACGAGCAGGACTGCGAGTCCCACCCACATGCCGGTCGTGCCGAACAGACCGAACATCCAGAACGGCTCGGCATAGCGAATCGGACCGGCGACGTCTTTGGTCGCAAGGTAGTAGCCGAGCACGGCGGCGAGCACCCCGTACTTGATCAGGTTCGCGTGCTTTTCGATCCGGACCGGGATCTCGAGGCGCATCTTGCGCGGCACGATCGGATCGAGCATTTGCGTGAGCGCCCCGAATGCGCAGACGCGGCCGCAATAGACGCGTCCCCAGAGCACCGTCGACGCGACCACGAACAGCATGAACACGTACCACGTCACGCTGTACTTGAACTCGGGAACACTCAGATCGGTCAGCCGGAACACGTCGCTCACCGACACGAGGCTGCTTTTCGTGAAGCCCAGATATCCGACGGCGAGAACGAAGGTCGCGTATTTCAGCGCAACGCTCTTGCGGAAGAAGCTGACCATCGCGAAGGCGATGAAGGCGGACAGCAGGATCAAGTCGAGCAGTTGCGGGCGAAGAATTTCACCCCAGGTTTCCGCGCCGCCCACTACTTGGTGACCTCCGGCGGAAGCAGTTTCTGCGCGACCATGCGCGACGCGTCGCGGACCGCGCGCGTAGCGCTGCCAATCGAGATCGACGCGCGTGACACCGCATCGACGTCGCCGCCGACACGGAACGGGTCGCTGATCTTCTTGCCCTTGAACTGCGCCGCAAACTTCGGCGGCTCCACCGAGAAGTAGCCATAGGGCTCGGAATCGTAGGTGACGATCACGCCGGTGAGGATGCCGGTCATGTCCAGGCCGACGAGCATGTGAATCGGCCCGTGATAGCCGTGCTCCTGTGGCACCAGATCGGTCGTCCAGAAGGCGATCCCGATCGGCTTCTCGGAGGGATTGGTCTTCGGATCGTTGGCGAAAGCGTCGAAATGGAGCGGTTCGCCGGCCAGCGGTGAAAACGCCTTGGCCGCCGGAAACAGCCGCTTCAGTTCAGCCGACGGATCGGGCAGCGTGTAGATGCGGTCGGCGGCCGCCGCGATCGCGGCTCCGCAGGACAACAGCACGACGGCGACAACGTGTTTCACCCCGGGATCTCCTTGGGAGTCAACGATTATACCGGGGACAGGGAGCCGCCACGAAGACACGAAGTCACGAGGTCACGATCGTGTCTTTTCCGCCTCCGCTCGCGAAGCGAGCAACGGCGGACGCGCCGAAGCCTGCGGCGAAGGCGGGCGTGTCGTCGTGGTTCCGGCCGGCGCTAGCGCGACAGGAATCGGCGCACGCGCTCGAGGAAGGTCTGCGGCGTCTCGGTATCCACGGCGTTGGTGGTGCGGGTCGCGCGATGGCGCTCGAGTTCCTCGCGCCGGCTGCTGACGGCCGACGCAACCCGTTCGACGCTTGCCGCGTCGCTGAGCACAACGCGCCGGAACGCCTCGACGCCGATCTCGAGCAACTCGCAGTCGGTGACCGCAGTGACCGTGGCACTGCGGTGGTCGCCGGTCAAAAGAGACATCTCGCCGAAGAACGCGCCGCCGTGCAGGCGCGCGACTTCGCCTTCGGCGCCGGCGACGGTGACGATCGCCTCGCCGCGTTGCAGCACGAACATCGACGCGCCCGGCTCGCCTTCGCGCGCAATCGTCTCGCCGGCGCCGTAGAGCAGACTTCGCGACATCGCCGCGAGTTGGCCGCGCTGCGGTGCCGTCAGCGACGCGAGGATCTCGATGCCGTCGAGCGGGCTCGCCTCGTCGGTGGCCGTGGCGATCTGCGGCTTCGACTCCATCCGGAGCTGGACCGGATACGGAAACGCGATGCCATGACGATGAAAGGCGTAATAGATGCGCGAGCGGACATGGTCGCGGGTGCGCTCGTCGGCGGCGAAATCGGTCGTCCAGATGCGGATCCGATACGTCATCCACGAATCGGCAAAGTTGACGAGCAGCACCTCGGGCGGATGCTCGGCCATGATCGACGGCTCGCCGATGAGCGCCTGCACGATCACCGACTTCACCTCGTTCGGCGGCACGTCGTAGCCGGCGCCGACTTCGACCTCGAGCCGCGTTTCGCGCGTCGGCTCCGAGTAGTTGGTGATCGTGTCGCGCGACAGCACGCTGTTCGGCACGACGACGAAGTTGCCGGCCTTGGTGCGAATTTTCGTCGCGCGCCAGGTGATTTCGCTGACCAGGCCGTCCTTGCCGCCGATCGTCACCCAGTGCCCGACGCGAAACGGCTTCTCAATCTGAATGGCGAGGCCCGCGAATAGATTTCCGAGCGTGTCCTGCAGCGCGAAGCCGATCACCACGGCGCCGACCGCGGTCGTGGCGACGACTTTGTCAGGCAGGAACAGCATCGCCGCCACCGCGAACAGCGCGATGACGATCGTGTCCTGGACGATGTTCGGGAAGCGCTCCGGAATCCGATCGAGGCGCCACGGGTTGATGACGAGGACAACCGCCGCGTTGGCGAGCGCGAAGGCGAGCAGCAGCGGGCTGGTGGTCTGGACCTGGCCGGCGACGGCCGGCGGCAGCCGCCCCGACGCGACGAGCGCCGCGGCGACCGCGTAGGCGCCGAACAGCAGCGCCGAGATCAGCAGCCGGCTGCGAACGTAGCGGTTGATGGTCGCCGACCGCGCGGCCAGCGCGATCAGCAGCAGCACGATTCCAGCGATCATCGTCGAGTCGGCCGCACGCGCCTACGCGCCGGTGACGCGCACCATCTCGGACACAGTGGTGACGCCCTGCAGCACTTTTTCGATCGCCGCTTCGCGCAGCGTGCGCATGCCTTCTTCGCGCGCGGTGTCGAACAGCGTCATCGACGAGGTTTGCTTCGCGATCACACCGCGCAGCCGTTCCGACATCGGCATGATCTGGAAGACGCCGTCGCGCCCGATGTAGCCGGTCTGGCGGCAATGCAGGCATCCGCTGCCGCGGCGGATGTTGTGCTGCACCGCTTCGTCGACCGTCATCCCCAGCGCGAGCGCCTCCTCCATTGTCGGCGTGTACTTCTCGCCGCAGTGCACGCAGTTGATGCGGACCAGCCGCTGGGCGACGATGCCGATGACCGTCGACAGGATCAGGAAGTGCGGAATGCCGAGGTCGAGCAGCCGCGTGACCGACGAGGGTGCGTCGTTGGTGTGCAGCGTCGAGAGCACGAGGTGACCGGTGAGCGCCGCCTGCACGGCGTGCTCCGCCGTTTCCTGGTCGCGGATTTCGCCGACCATGATGATGTCCGGATCCTGCCGCAGCACCGTGCGCAGCGCGTTCGCGAAGGTGAGGTCGATCGCCGGCCGCACCGCGACCTGGTTGAACTCTTCCTGCACCATCTCGATCGGATCTTCGATGGTGACGATGTTCACTTCGGGCTTGGAGAGCTGCTTCAGGACCGAGTAGAGCGTGGTCGTCTTGCCGCTGCCCGTCGGGCCGGTGACGAGGATGATCCCGTGCGTGCGCCCGAGGAACTCCTTGAACTTCGGCAGATCGGCCGTCGAAAAGCCGAGCGCGTCGACCTCCTTCAGCAGCACATCCGGATCGAAGATGCGGAGCACCGCCTTCTCGCCGAATGCGGTCGGCATCGTCGAGACGCGCAGCTCGATTTCGTGGCCGCCCTGATCGCGCTTGATGCGGCCGTCCTGCGGCCGGCGCTTCTCGGCGATGTTGCAGCCCGAGAGCAGCTTGATGCGCGACACGATCGCCTGGTAGACGATCTTCGGCACGACGTGAACGTCGTGGAGCATCCCGTCGATGCGCAGCCGCACCAGCGTCACGTTCCGCTTCGGCTCGAAGTGAATGTCCGAAGCGCGCTGCTCGAAGGCGTAGCCGAGCAGATGATCGAGCGCCTTCACCACCGGTCCGGCCGCCGGGTCGAGCTCTTCGGCTTCGGCCGACAGGTACTCCTGGTTGCCGAGATCCAGCGTCGCAATCGCGTTCGTCGCCGACAGCTGTTTCTCAGCCGTCTTGAGGCTGGTCTTCAGTTCGTAGAAGCCCTTGTTGAGCGCCTCGATGTCCGAGCGCGTCGCGACCACCTTTTCGATCGCGAGCAGGCCCGTGACGCGCTTGATGTCGTCGGCCGGAAACGGCGCGAACGGATCGTGGACTGCGACGGTGAGTTTCTCGTCCGTCTTCGCGATGGCGACGATGCCGTGCTTGCGGGCAAACGGGCCCGACAGCGCGCCAGTGACGACATCGAGGTCGAGCTCGAGCGGATTGATCTTGACGAAGCGGAGCCCGGCGAACGCGGCGAGTGCCTCACCGACCTGCGCCTCGCTGGCCAGCCCGAGCTTCACGATCGCCTGAACGACAGGGGTCGGCGTACCGCGGGTCTGGCGACGGACGCGTTCGGCCTGCTCGCGGGTCAACGTCTTTCTGAAGACGAGGATCTGCAGGAGATCGCCGGCGTCGGACGCCGCGGCTGGCGCCGGGATCGGCGGCCGCTTGGTGGGCGGAGGAATGGCCATCGAGATGCGATCGATTATCACTTAGGTATATCGGCCGAGCGCGGCGGAAACGACGCCTGCAGCCGTCGCGTGCAATTTCGCGTCACGACAGGAAGAACCGCGCCGGAGCGGTCACGCATCGTACACTGCCGCCATGCACATACAGCTGTTCGTCGTCCTGGTGCTCGCGCTCGTGCCGCTGACGGCCGTGGCGCAGGATCGCATGCCGCCGATTCCCGCCGACAAGCTCACCGCCGCCCAACGCACGGCGATCGAGGAGTTCAAGGCGGCGCGCGCGGCGGAGATCTCGGGGCCATTCGTGCCATTGCTGCGCAGCCCTGAAGTGATGACGCGGGCGCGCGCGATGGGCGACTACCTTCGCTACAAGAGCGCGCTGCCGCCGCGGCTGAGCGAATTCGTGATCCTGCTCACTGCGCGCCGCTGGACGCAGCAATACGAGTGGAACGCGCATCAGCCGCTGGCGCTCAAAGGCGGCGTCAAAGCCGACGTCGTCGCCGCGATCGCGGAGGGCCGCCGTCCCGAGCACATGGCAGCGGATGAAGAGGCCGTGTATACCCTCATCGAGGAAATCGATCGCAATCGCAGCGTCAGCGACGCGACGTACTCTCGCGCGATCGCCGCCGTCGGCGAGCAGGGCGTGATCGACACGCTCGGCCTCGTCGGCTACTACACGATGCTGGCCATGGTGATGAACACCGCACGCACGCCGTTGCCCGCAGGGGCAACGCCGGGGTTGGCGGCGTGGCCGAAGTGATCAGGAATCGAGCGTCTCGCGGATCCTGCGACGCAGTTCTCTCGGGGTGAATGGTTTCTGCAGCAGGGTGACACGCTCGCCGTTGTCCACCGGCAGCGTTTCGTCGGTATAGCCGGACATGATGATCACGCGCAGGCCGGCGTAGCGTTCGACCATGATCGCGGCGAGTTCCATGCCGCTCTTGCCGGGCATGATCGCGTCGGTCAACAGCAGGTCGATCGGGCCGCGGCGTGACTCGGCGATGACCAGTGCATCCTCGGCCGACGAGGCGAGCAGCATCGTATAGCCGTCGTTCCGCAGCGCCGAGGCGACGAGGTTCCGCACCGCGGCCTCGTCCTCGACGATCAGCAGCGTTTCGTGGCCGTGCGGCCGTTCGTCGCGCGCCGGCGCGGCCGCGGTCGCCGGCCGCGCGGCGACCGGCGGAAAGAACAGCCTGAAGGTCGTCCCGCGCCCGAGCTGGCTCTCGGCGAAGATGAACCCGCCGATCTGCTTCATCGTGCCGTAGACCATCGACAGGCCGAGGCCGGTGCCTTTGCCCGCTTCCTTCGTCGTGAAGAACGGCTCGAAGATGCGCGCCTGCGTCTCGCGCGACATCCCGTGGCCGGTGTCGGTGACCGACACGACCGCGTAGGTGCCAGCCACGATCGGGACGTGCGCTCGCGCGAACTCATCGTCGATGGTCTCGAGGGCGGTCGTCATCGTCAGCTGGCCGCCGGCAGGCATCGCATCGCGCGCGTTGACCGCGAGGTTGATCAACGCCTGTTCGATCTGGCCCGGGTCGCCGATGACGCGCAGGGTCTGTTCGGTCGGCTGCGTCTCGACGCGAACGTCCGGGCCGAGCAGCCGCGACAGCAGGCGGCCAATCGACGTCACTGTCTCGTTCACGTCGAACTCACGCGGCTCGAGCAGCTGCTTGCGGCTGAAGGCGAGCAGCTGCCGCGTCACCGAGCCGGCGCGCTCGGCGGCGCGGCGAATTTCCTCGACGTCGGCGCGCGCGACGTGTTCGACGGTCAGCTCGCCGAGCGCGAGCTCGGCATAGCCGGCCATCGCCGTCAACGCGTTGTTCAGATCGTGCGCAATCCCGCCGGCGAGCCGGCCGATCGCTTCCATTTTCTGCGCCTGGCGGAGTTGGTCTTCGAGCTGTCGCCGCTCGGTGATGTCCTGGACGGTGCCAATCATCCGCAGCGGGCGGCCGCTGCGATCGCGGACGATCGAAGCGCATTCGTGCACCCAGCGCACCGACCCGTCGGTGCGCACGATGCGGTGCTCGATGTCGTACGGCTTGTCGCCTTCGAGCGACGCCGCGCGCGCCGCACGCAGGGCCTCGCGGTCGTCGGGATGGACCAGCTCGTAGAACGCGTCGGCGGCGCCGGCGAAACCGCCGGCCGGTACGCCGAAGATCCGATACGTTTCCGCTGACCACGTCAGCCGCCCGCTGCCATCGAGCTCCGCGACCCAGCTGCCGACGTGCGCAACCGCCTGCGCCTGTTCGAGAAACGCGCGATGCTCGTCGAGCGACTGCGCGGTGCGCACCGGATCGGTGACGTCGCGGAAGCTCTCGACGCGGCCGATGATGCGCGAGCCGAATCGCAGCGGCGCGACGTGGCGCTCGAACACGCGGCCGTCCCTGAAGCGCAGCACGTCGACCTGACGTGGCGGATCGATCGTGTGATCCTGCGCCATCGCCGCGAGCGCATCGGGATTCTCGACCTGTTCGGTGAGACGGTGCACGACAGCATCGAGTCCGCCGGCCGCGATCTCGTCGTGCGACATGCCGGACATGTCGACGAAGTGGCGATTCGAGCGGATGACGCGGCGGTTCAGGTCGACGACCAGCAGGGCGTCGTCGGTTGCGTCGAGGGTGGCCTCGAGCAGGGCGGTGGTCTCTTCGAGCGGCGGCCGGTCCACGAGGGAATCCATGCCCAGTATGACATCAGGTGCAACCTCTTACTGGCCAACACGTTGCCCTGCGTAGCCAACCCGTTGGCTGTCGCCTTCCTATGCCGGACGAGCTGCAGTAAGCTGCGCATTGGCGCGACTGTGACTTTTCAACCACGATCTGAGCGCATCGCCGTCCCCGGCGCCTTCGCGGAGCTCGCGCGAACCTACGCCGAGGTGGTGAACGTAAGTCGCAGCGGCGCGCTTGTCCGCGGTTCCTACCAGCATGCGCCGGGCGATGAGTGGCCGGTGCTGCTCGAACTCGGCCGGACGCCGTTGTTGATGGTCGCGCGGGTCGTGCGCTGCGAACCGGTGGCGACGGGCGGCCACCGCGCATTCGCGCTTGGCCTGGCGTTCGTCAATCCGTCAGCCGAGGCGCTGGCGCTGCTCGAACGCGTCTGCGAGCAAGCGTCGCCGCCGCGCCCGCGGCGGTTTTCGCTCTCGCTCGTTCGGCGCTGTCCTCACTGCCGCAGCCGCGCCGTCGCGAAAGAAGCGAACAGACAGTACCTGTGCACGGCGTGCCTTTATCGCTTTCGCGGATTGCGCCTCGGGTTCATCCGCTTCGCGCGGTAGCCGCGCGCCACGCGTCAACCAGCCGCAGATAATTCGTCGCGATCGCGCTCACCGCCTGCGCCGCGTCGGACGTGCCGGCAAGGTAGGCGGTTGCCGGTTCCCACAACACTGAGCGGCCGATCGCGAAGCCGACGGCGCTGCGCAGCCCGGCAGCAGCGCTGAACCAGCGGTCGATCGTCGCCGGGTCGGCGCCCTTGCCGAGGATGATTTGCCGCCCTTCTGGTCGCGTCGCGATCGCCTCGTCGATGATTCGTGCGCCGTCGTGCGATACGGTGCCTTCGATTTTCCAGAACTCGGGCACCAGGTGGCGTCGATAGGCTTCAGCGATGAACGTCGCGAGCATGCGCGGCCGGCCGGATGCTTCGAATTCCTCCTCCGGCTCGTTCCGCCGCGCGACGAGAATTTCGAGGACGACCGGTTTACCGGCGCGACGACACCAGCCCTGCAGCGCGTACAGCTTTTCGAACTGTGCCTCGCGAATCGCCTCGGGATCGTCCGGACGATAGCGGACCAGCACTTTCGCAAACTCGCCGGTCAGCGCGCGCTCGAACGGCGACGTCGACCAGGCCAGCGGAAAGGCGCCAGCGCGTTCCGCCGGCGTGCCGACGGTGATGCCGGCAGCCATCGCCTCGGCCACGAGCGGCGAGGCGTACTGCTCGTCGATGAGCAGCGCGCCGTGGGTGTTGACCTCCTGCGATCGTTCGCGCGCCTGCAGGAACGCGTCGAACGCGAGGCGCTTGACCGTCGGGATGCGCTGCCGCGGAATCGACCGCGCGTCACACCATTCCTCCCATTGCCACCGGTGATCGGCGGCGAGCATGTACACGCAGTTCGGATTCAACATCAGCATCAGAGACCGAGGCGCCGCAGGAAGTCGCGGTTGCGTGCCGCGCTGGCGGCCGGCGAACCGAGGCCGGGAAGAACATCCTGTTCGACGATGATCCAGCCGTCGTAGTTCTGCAGTCGGAGCGCGTCGCGCACTTCAGCGAAGGCTACCATGCCGCGTCCGAGCTCGCAGAAGATGCCATGGCCGACTGCCGTGTGATAGTCCCAGCCTTCGCTGCGCGCGCGCTGGGCGATGTCGTGCGCGCAGTCCTTGAAGTGGACGTGCCAGATGCGCGCCGCGTGCTTGGCGATCGCGACCAGCGGGTCGCCGCCGCCGAACATACTGTGGCCGGTGTCGAGGCACAGGCCGACCAGCGACGGATCGGTCCGCGACAACAACGCGTCGATTTCCTCGGGCGTTTCCACGTAGCCCGCGCAGTGATGATGGAACACCGTGCGCAGTCCGGTGTCCTCGCCGACGGCCGCGGCGATCGCCGACGTCCGTGAGGCAAACTCGTCCCACTGGTCCGCGTCGAGGCCATCGGCGGCGGTGATGCGGCCGGCTCGCGCCGTGCGATGCGGCACGGTCGCGTTGTCGTCGGACAACACGATGAAGGCGTCACGAAATCCCGCGTCGGCAAGGAGGCGTGCCGTTCGAACGGCTCGCTTGATGCCGTCGGTCTGCGCGTCGACGCGTGCGAGCGCGACCGGGACGAACGCGCCGGCGAGCGCCAGGCCGCGGCGGCCGACAGCATCGGCGAGCGCGTGCGGCTCGGTCGGAAGAAAGCCCCAGTCGCCGAGTTCCGTCGCGGCGTAGCCGGCCGCGGTCATCTCGTCGAGCACCTGCGCCGCCGGCACCTGCGCTGGCGGGAGATCGAACTCCAACACGCCCCACGAGCATGGCGCGTTGCCGACGCGAATCACAGGAAGTCGCGTTCCCGCTGCCGCGCCGCCTCGAAGGCCGTACGCGCCTGCTGCACGCCGCTCATCGTCGAGACGGCGGCGACCGGCACGTCCCACCACGACTCGTAACCGCCGACGCGCACGTCGCGATCGACCGGCACGACGATCACATACGGGCCGGCGTCGCGGTTCGCGCCGGCGAGCGCCGAGCGGAGCGCGTTCAGCGTGTCGGCTCGGCAGGCGCGCGCACCCATCGACGCGGCATTGGCGACGAAATCGACCGTCAGGAGATCGCCGTCGAGTTCGCCGGTGTCCGGGTTGCGCTGACGGTAGCGCGTGCCGAAGCCGTCGCTGCCGACTGACGCCGAGAGGCCGCCGATGCTCGCATATCCCTGATTGTCGAACACGACGATCGTGACCGCGAGGCGCTCCTGGACGGCAGTCGCAATCTCCTGCGCCATCATCAGGTACGAGCCGTCGCCGACCAGCACGTACACGCCGCGCTCCGGCGCCGCCATCTTCACGCCGAGTCCACCGGCGATCTCATACCCCATACACGAGTAGCCGTATTCGAGGTGATACGCCTTCAGATTGGTCGCGCGCCACAGCTTGTGGAGATCGCCCGGCAGGCTGCCGGCCGCGCACACGATCGTGTCGTTTGGCGTCAACGTCGACTGCAGGAC
>Ga0075425_100000451_pt1 | contig 38337 bp, 44 predicted proteins | sample SoiMethybrSBSTD4_FD_75300 | JGI IMG/M metagenome (GOLD analysis project Ga0075425, IMG submission 75300) | Bulk soil microbial communities from a Populus tree surrounding site in Tennessee, USA - Soil MetaG P. TD hybrid SBSTD4 | ecosystem: Environmental > Terrestrial > Soil > Tree plantation... | reverse complement strand
AGGACCGACGAGACGTTGATAATCCGCCCATCGGCGTGGTTCCTCATGAACTTCAGAACTTCCTTGGTCACGAGGTAGCTGCCCGTCAGGTTGGTCTCGATAATGTCGCGCCAGCGCCTATCGTTGGCGTCGTCCATGGCCGTAAGCCCCGAGATGCCGGCGTTGTTGATTAGGATGTCGATCGGCCCCCAGCTCTCGCGGATCTTGGCGACGCCGCTCTGCACGTGCGCCTTATCGCGGACGTCCATTTCCACCGCCATGAAGGGGCCGCCCGCCCGGGCGAATTCCAGGTGCGCAGGATTTCGCGAGGCAGCCGCGACGCGGGCCCCGCCGCCCGCGAGCGCTTCGGCGATCGATTTGCCGATGCCCGTTCCTCCGCCCGTCACGAGGGCGATTTTGCCGCTGAGTTCCATTATCGAATGGCCGTTCACTTCCATGTCTAGCACGTCCAAGGCGGCGAAATCCAGGTTTGACTTGAGCGCCGTTTTCTAATATTTACCTATGAAAAGGCGGTCTTATTCCTATGCCCGAGCCGAGCGGTTTACATAATTTTTTGGAGATTGTTACCAAGCCCGACAACATCCCGATCGTCGGGATGCTGCTTCTCGTCCTCTTCTTCACCTGGATCGGCCTCAAGCAGGCCTTCCGCAACGACAAGCTCATCGAAGAAGGAAGAAAGGACGAAATTCCAGAAGAGATGTGGAAATAGGATGCGGCGTTCCTGGGCGGCCGCGCTCCTGGGAATCGTGTGTCTATGTGCGTCCGCCGTATTTGCGGCGGATACGGCGCTTGTGCGCGACCGCGATTGGGAGCTCGGCAGAAAGTATCTCGCCGAGGGAAAAAGCCAGGAAGCGCTCGAGCTTTTGACCCGGGTCGCACAAAAATATCCCAACGAGCCCGACGTTCATCTTTTTCTCGCGCTCGCCGCGCTCCGGACGCGCGACCCGCAAGCAGCCGCGGCGGAAGTCGAAAAGACACTGGGGCTCGATCCCGATCACGCCGAGGCACGCACGCTCCGCGGCTGGATCGAGCTCGAGGTCAAACGCGACTACGCGGCGGCGACGGCGGATTACGCCAAGGTCGTCGAGCTCAAGCCCGACCTCGCGGAGGCGCACAACAATCTCGGCGTAGCCCACAAGAAAGCCGGCGACCTCGAAAAGGCCGCCGGCAGCTTTAAGCGCGCGATCGAGCTTCGTCCCGAATATAGCGAAGCGCGGAGTAATCTCGGCTGGGTCTACGCGGAGCAAAAGAAGTGGCGCGAGGCGCGCGATGAATTCGAGCGGGCGCTGAAGGCGAACCCGAACGACGAGGGCGCGCTTTACGGCCTCGCGCAGGCGCAGCGCGAGATGCGGGACTACTCCGGCGCCGAAGGCACGCTCCGGCGGCTCATCTCCCGCGCCCCCAACTTCGTTTACTGGCTGGAGTGGGGGCAGGTGAAGCTGGTACACTACTGGTGGGTATTGATGCTGACGGCGGGGCTCGTCTACCTTAACTCCCGGTATCAGAGATCAAGGAGAAGCATCTATGGCGGAGCCGACGGCAAAAAAGCGTAAGGGCACGGCGCTCCTCGCCGTGATGAACGAGAACTGCTCGAGCTGCGCGGGGTCGCCACTTTGCGAGGTGCACTGCCCGGTCGACGGCTGCATCAACCTTTTATACGAAGAGCTGCCGCAGGGCGGCTTGAAGCCTTACCGCGTGTGGGTCGACAACGACAAGTGCATCGGCTGCCAGATGTGCTACAGCGACGACCTCACCAAGATCCACCAGCACAAGGAGACCGGCGAAGTTTTCTACGAATACGCCGGCCGATTCTACGACAGCGCGAAAAAGCCGCTCGACGCCGACAAAGTGCCGAAGAAGTTCCAGCTTCAGCTGATCGGCACCGAGTCGGAAGACCGCCTGGATAAGAAGATCTGCCCGTGGGACGCGATCCGCATGTACGAGTTCGACGAGGGGCTGGAGGTCTCGCAGTATTTCTACGAGCCGGAGAAAATCAAGTCGGTCAACGGCGTCTACACCGTCGACCCGGAAGAAAAAGAGCGGCTGGAAGAGAAGCAGAAAGAGCTATACTAGGCCGCTGCGCCTCGCCTCGCGTCTTCTCTCTCAAATCACTTTATTCAGCGGATATTCGATAATCCCCACGGCGCCGTTCTGGATCAGCTTGGGGATCAGATCGCGCACGACGTCTTCGGCGATCACGCTCTCGATCGAGAACCATTTGACGCCGTGGAGCGCAGCGGTCGCATAAAGCGGAGACACCGTCGGCGCGGTGATGCTGGGAATGAGCTTCACGATTTTGTCGAGCTCGGCCTCGGTGACGTTCATCTTGATGCCGACCTTGTTCTCCGCCGACAGAGCCCCCTGAAGCAGCATTTTTATCTGCTCGATCTTCGCTCGCTTCCACGGATCGCGCCAGGCCTTTTTATTCGCGATGAGCTGCGGGCTCGATTCGAGAAGCTCGGCGATGATCTTGAGGCCGTGCGCGCGGATCGTCGTGCCGGTCTCGGTGACTTCGACGATCGCGTCCACCAGTCCCTCGGCGGCCTTCGCCTCGGTGACGCCCCAGGAGAATTCCACTTCGACGGGGATCTTCCGCTCGGCGAAGTACCGGCGCGTGAAATTCACCATCTCCGTCGCGATGCGCTTGCCCTTCAACTCTTCGATCGACTTGATCGGTGAATCCTGCGGCACCGCGAGGACCCAGTAAGTGGGCTTGAAGCTCGTCTTCGAGTAGACCATCTCGGCGACGACTTCGACGTCGGAGGCGTTCTCGATCGTCCAGTCTTTGCCGGTGATGCCGGCATCGAGCGTGCCGCTCTCGACGTAGCGCGACATCTCCTGCGGGCGCACGAGGCTGCAGCGCAGCGTCTTGTCGTCGACCGAGGGGAAGTAGCTCCGGCTCGTCGTCGAGATCTTCCAGCCCGACTTCTTGAAAAGCTCGATCGTCATCGATTCGAGGCTTCCCTTGGGAAGGCCGAGCTTCAATTCTTGCTGCGCGCCAGACTTCATTTTGCCTTTTCGGTTCTCTTATACACCTTCGCCGGGTCGAAGATCCTCTTCGCCGCGGTCTTCCAGCTGCCGCCTGCTTTCTTGCGATAGAAACAACTGCGGTAGCCCATGTGGCAGGCGCCGCCGCCCAGCTGTTTCACGCGCAGCAAGAGCGTATCGTTGTCGCAGTCGACGAGAATGTCCTTCACCTCTTGATAGTGACCCGACTCTTCTCCCTTGAACCACAGGCCGCCGCGCGATCGGCTGTAAAAATGCGCCTTGCCGGTCTTTTTCGTCCTGTTCCAGGCAGCTTCGTTCATGTAAGCCATCATCAGGACCTCGCGGCTGCGGTAGTCCTGCACGATGACGGGCACGAGCCCGTTCCCCTTGGCGAAGTCGATCTTCTGCATAATGTCGTGGAGAAATTCCCCCTAGTAAAACATACCTAGGGCGGCCTTTCAAATTGCGGACTTACGGGCCTGCTTCTTTAAGACGGGGATCGCGTCGACTTTGTCGCTCGGCAGCAGCTTCCAGTAAATGCCGCGCGGCTTGTCGTATTTGCGCCCGACCGGCAGCACTTTTTCCGGTGTGATGAGCGCGTCGAGCGGGATATCGTGCTCGGTCATGGGAATGTCATCGGGGACGATCTGGAGCGGATGGACGGTCGTAATGATCGGCGTCTCTGGGCCGACTTTCTTCGCCTGGCGCAGCAGCGCATATTCGAGATCGGAATAGCCGCCGCCCTTGCCGACGCGGGCGCCGGCGAGGTTGACGGCGACGGAGCCGCAGACGATGAGGTCGATCTTCTTCATTTCCTTAAGGGTGACCGGCCGGCCGTGTTGAAAAGCGCCCTTGATCGACGACGCGGCGTAAGGCGAGGCTTCTAGGCGCTCGGGGTCGAGCGCGATGAAAGGCTTCGCCTCGGCCAAGCGCGGCACCGCCATGTAGACGATCTTGCCCTGTTCGAGCGCTTTTTGGCGCACCGCGCGCTGCGGCGAATCGGGGTTGACCTTGACGACCTTGGCTTCAGTCCAGAAGGAGAGATTGCCGAGCAGCTTCGCGCAGGCCTCGGCGCCGATGAAGTTGGGAATGCGCCCCTCCGCGCCGGGAAAGCGGGCGGCTTTTTCGCTGCGTAAAAGCTGCCAGATTTCTTGACGAATCTCTTCCTTAGTCTTCATCGGGCGAGGCCGGCACCTCGCCATACGCTATACTCCCGAAGGTAAGAGTGCTCAAATTAGGACGGGGCCTTATTTTTCCGAATCCGGGTCGTCGCTGCCGGCCGGGATGTCGAGGAGCTCGGCGATGCGTTGCTGCAGGCGGCGGGATTTTCGCTGTCCTTTCAGCAGTCGCGTGATCGTCGAAGGGTTGACGCCGAGTCTTTTCGCCAGGTCCTTCTGGCTGTAAATGCCGCGTTCGAGCATGCGGATCTTGATTTTGACCCATTGCATTGCTAGCATGGCAAAAAAATTGCCCTGGACTGCGGCTTGCTATTTTGCATATTCTGACCTGAATTCATTGTCAATAATATATTCGTAAACGAATGAATAAGCAATTCTCACTACGCTTCGCCCAGATCATCGACTCGATGGGAATCAATCCGACGGAGTTCGCCCGTCGCGCCAAGATTCCTCAAGGCACGGTCTCGAAGTGCCTGAACGGCCACGTGCCGACCGCGCGCATTTTGCTGCGCATCGCCAAGCTCTCCGGAAAGAGCGTCGACTGGCTTCTGGTGGGCGCCGGGGGCAGGGCCGGCGCCGGCTACGTCGCCGAGCAGCCCGCGCGTTATGGGCGCTCCGGCCGCGCCTCCGGCAAAAAAACCGGCGAGGATCTGTGGGTGGAGAAGCTTCGCAGCGTCCTCCGCGGCAAGAATCGCCAGAAGACGCGAGCGATTAAAGACGTCCTTCAGGCCTTGAGCCGCAAATAGGCTCTGGCACGCTGTTTTCTCGCTCAAAAACCGACGATTGACTGCCCGGGAACACGGGTTGTAGACTCACCACGTATGGATGAGTTTATCGTGGTGTATGTCACAGTCGGCTCGGCCGAGGAGGGCGAACGGCTCGCGAACGCGCTGGTCGAAGAGCGCCTCGCCGCCTGCGTCAATCGCGTGGGCGGCATACACTCCGTTTATCGCTGGGAAGGGAAAATCGAGCGCGCCGACGAGGAGCTTCTGATCATTAAAAGCCGGCGCGACCTTTTTGACCGACTCAAGCAACGGGTCGCCGAACTCCACAGCTATTCGGTACCGGAAATCGTCGCGCTGCCGATCGTCGCGGGGAACGAGTCTTATTTAAGCTGGTTGCATGAAGAGCTCGGGAAAAAATGACTCCGCCGCCGCAACGGTCCGGGTGATTTCGTCCGGCGGCGTGGTTTACCGCAAATTCAAGACGGAAATCGAGGTCGCCCTGATTCGCGTGCGCGACCGCTGGGGTTTGCCCAAAGGCCAGGTCGAGGAGGGGGAATCGCTGCAGGACACCGCGCTTCGGGAGGTGCGCGAAGAGACCGGCCTCGAGGGAAAGATAGTTGCAAAACTGGGCGATATCACCTATTGGTACACGCAAAAGGGACAGGACGGCGCGACGGTCAGGATTTTCAAGCGCGTTTACTTTTACTTGTTCCGCTATGTGAAAGGAGACGTCTCGCGTCACGACCAGGAAGTCGAAGAAGTCCGCTGGTTCCCCATGGCCGAAGCCGAGAAACAAATCTCGTATCCCACGGAACGTAAGATCGTCGCGAAAGCCGCAGCTTTGATCGCCGAGAAAGGCGCGAAGCGACCGCCGCTTCACGCTGCGAATAATTAGGTACGGCTCGCTCACCGAGCCGCAGATCGCCGCGCGGGCGGATTTTTTCTTTGGAAGCATGAAAACCGTCGAAGAAATAGGCTTCTCGGTCCCCTACGACATCGCCGTCGCACGGCCGCTCCGGCGCACGACGCGCGCCGAGCGCGTAGCCGAACTCGAGCGCGCCTGCCACAACACCGAGCTGATCGCGCCCGAGATGGTCTATGTCGATCTGCAGAGCGACAGCGGTCTGGCCGCGCCCAGCGTTGCGCAGGCCGCGGCGTCGATCGGCGGCGCCGGCTTGGACAATCATGCCGACGGATCGGATGCCGTGGGCCGCTTCAGGGAAATCTTCGGCTTTCCCTTCGTCGTCCCCTGTGTGCAGGGGCGCGCCGCCGAGCGGGTGTGGATGAAGCTCAACGTCCGGCAGGGCACCGTCGTGCCGGGCAACATGCTCTTTCCCTCGACGCGCTATCATATCGACGCGAACGGGGGAAAGGTCATCGATGTCATAGCGGAGAAAGCCGACGACCTTCTTTCCGACGAGCCCTTCAAAGGGGATCTCGATCTCGCTAAGCTCGAAAAGGTTATCGGTGAGCAGGGCGCGGAGAAGGTCTCCTGTATTTATGTCGAATTGTGCGTCAACTCCGCGGGCGGCCATCCCGTGTCGCTCGCGAACCTGCGCGGCGTTCGCGCGCTTGCCGAAAAGCACAAGATCCCGCTTTTTCTCGATGCCTGCCGCATTCTGGAAAACAGCTATTTCGTCCAGCAGCGCGAGCCCGGCCACCAAGGACGCTCGATCGGCGAGATCGTCCGCGAGACGTGCGCGCTGGCGGACGGCCTCACGATGAGCGCGCTGAAGGACCTTCTCGTGCCGATCGGCGGCTTCATCGCGACGCGGGACGAGAAGAGCTATGGGAAAGCCTCGTTTCAGCAGCTGCTGGACGGCGGCCAGCCGCCGCCGAACGCGCTGGCGAGCCTTTCCTTGTCGCTCGCGGAAATCTTTTCTTCGTCGGATTACGTCGCGAGCCGCGTCCGGCAGGTCGAACATCTATGGCGGCGGCTCGCGGAGCGCGTGCCGGTGCTGCGCCCGGCCGGCGGACACGGCGTGTTCATCGACGCGCGAAAATTTTTGCCGGAGATGCCCGCGGAGCAGCATCCATCGGAAGCGCTGGCCGCGTTTCTCTACGCGCTCTCCGGCGTGCGCGCCGCCAAAGGTCCGCCGCTCACGCGGAGGCAGATCGAACGCGGCGTCGATCTCCTGCGGCTGGCGGTGCCGGCGCGCAGATATTTAAAAGAGCACATGGACGACGTGGCCGAGTCGGTTTTATACGCCTACGACCACCGGAGGGAAATTCGCGGGCTCAAGGCGATCGATAAGCCCGGCCGCTCGAAGTACGATCCGGGCTTGTTCACCCCCATCCCATGAGCACAGAAGCGAATTATCGCCACCTGGGCGAGGTCTTTTTTCAGCGCGCGTCCCAATTGGGCGAGCAGACCTTCCTCAAGCTTCAAAGCGCCGGCCGCTTCGAGGAGGTATCGTGGCGCGACTTCGCCGCCATGATACGGGAAACGATGCTGGGCCTCGACGCGCTCGGGCTCCGCTCCGGCAGCCGCGTCGCCATCGTCGGCGAGAACAGCCTCGCCTGGCTCTGCGCCGATCTGGCGACGCTTGCAGCGGGGCTCCCCAATGTGGTCATCTCCCCGCGGCTATCCGAGCCGACGCTGCTCAAGCAACTCGCCCATGCGGGCGCGCGCGCCGCGTTCGTCGAAGACGAAACCGCGGCCGGGCGGCTGCTCAATCTAAAAGGCCAGCTGCCCGGCCTCGAACACATTATCGTTTTCACCCCGACTTCCGGCGCTCTGCCGAACACAATATCGTTCGACGAGCTTCGGGCGCGCGGCAGCCGCGCGCCGGAGGAAAAGCTCAGGAAAATTATCGAATCGGTCCACGAGGACGACCTCGCGTCGATCATGTACACCTCGGGCTCGACAGGGGAGCCCAAGGGAGTCATGAAGACGCAAAAAAACATCCTGTCCAATATCTCATCGGGCGGCCCCATCGCGCTCAGCAAGCCTGAAGAGGTCGCCGCCATGGTGCTGACGACCAACCACCTGCTCGGGCGATTCTGCTTCCACAAGGGCGCGGCGACCGGCCGGACGACGGCGATCTTGCAGTCGACTGAGCTGCTGGTTGATCTCTCCAGCATCGCGGCGCTGTCGCCCACGTCGATGACGATCGTGCCGCGGGTGATGGAAAAAATCTGGTCCGCGCTCTTGGCGGATGGCGAGAACGCCGTCCGTTGGGAAGAGCTGGAGTTCTTGGATGGGAAAAGGGCCGAAGGCGGCGCGCTCGATCCCGCCGAGGCAGCCCGCCTCGAAGAACTGAAAGGGCTTCTCAGAGAGTGCGTCCGGGGCGCGCTCGGCGGGCGCATCAAATACATCACCTACAGCGGCGCTCCGATGGCGCCCCGCATTATGCGCTTTTTCGAGCTTGTCGGCGTTCCGCTGCTGGGCTCGTATGGCTCCACAGAATGCGGCGGCGTGACGCTCTCCGGCATCGGCGACAACCGGCCGGGCAATCTCGGTAAGCCGTTCACCAACATCGAGATCCGCATCGCGGACGACGGAGAAATGCTGGTGCGCGGGCCTACGGTCACGCCCGGCTACTTCAACGACCCGGCGACGACAAGCGAGGTGCTGGACCCGGACGGCTGGTTTCACACCGGCGATCTCGGAGCGATCGAGCCGGACGGCTCGCTCCGCATCGTCGGGCGGAAAAAAGACGTCTTTTATTGCTCCGACGGCTCGAACATCGATCCGCGGGAGCTGGAGCTCTTGCTGGAGGGAGATCCGTTGATCCGCCAGGCGCTTCTCATCGGCGACCGGCGGCCCTTCATGGCGGCGCTCATCGTGCCCAACGTGGAGCGGATAGCGACCGCCATCGGCAAGGCGCCTTCCGCGGTGAATGATGCCGATGCCCACGACGCGGTCATGCGCCGCGTGAAGGAGATCAACCGCCGGCTCGACGAGCATGAGCGCATTCGCGACATCGCCCTCGTGCGCGAGGATTTTCCCGAGCGGGTGAGAAGCGTGACCGCGTTTCAGAAAGTGAAAATCGATCGCAAGGCGGTTCAAGAGCTTTACGCCCGCGAGATCCAATCCATCTACGAAGGCAGGTAGGCGTGTCCGAGGTAGCGCTCATCACCGGCGGTGGGAACGGTATCGGCCGCGCCGTCGCCTTGAAGCTCGCCGCCGAAGGCGTCGTAGTCGAGATCGTCGACTGGGACGAAGCTGCGGCGGAAAAAACCTGTGACGAAATCCGGTCCACCGGCGGTCAGGCCTCGGCCGCGCGCGTCGACGTGAGACGCGCGCCGGAGATCAAAGCCGCGATCGCGCGGATCCTCGAGCGGCACGGCCGGCTCGACATCCTCGCCAACATCGCCGGCGGCAGCATCCATCGAAAGCCGCTCGTCGAACTTACCTGGGCCGAGTGGAAAGAAGTCCTCGACATCAACCTCAAGGGGACTTTTCTCTTCTGCCGCGAGGCCGCGCCGATCATGATGCGCCAGAAGCGCGGCCGCATCGTCAATACGGCGTCGAATTACGGCGTCACGGGATCGGCGCTGCGCACGCCTTACTCGGCGGCGAAGGCGGGCGTGATCGGCTTCAGCAAATCGCTGGCGCTGGAGCTCGCGCCCTACGGCGTGCTCGTCAACGTCGTCGCGCCGGGCCCGACCGACACGCCGCGCGTCATGGCGAACTGGACGGAAGAATCGAGAAGACAAAGGGAGGCGGATATCCCCCTCCGCCGTACCGGCCGGCCCGAGGACATGGCCGAGGCTTTTTATTTCCTCTGCAGCCCGGCCAGCGCCTGCATGACCGGGCAGACGCTGCATGTCAACGGGGGCTGGGTAACGCCGTAAGATTTATGAAACTCAGAGGCAAGACCGCCGTCGTTACCGGCGGCGCGCAGGGCATCGGGCGCGCGATCGCGCTCGGCCTCGCGCGCGAGGGCGCGAGCGTCGCCGTCGCCGATCTCCAGCGCGAAAAGGTCGAAGCGGTCGCGGCCGAGGCGCGGAACTTCGACGTGACCGCGATCGCCGTCCAGACCGACGTCGCCAAAGAAGACTCCGTCGCCAATCTCGCGCGGCAGGCGCTCGGCCGCTTCGATCGCGTCGATATTCTCGTCAACGACGCGGGCATTTTTCCCCAGGCGCGCGTGACGGAGATGTCCGAGCAAGATTGGGACCGCGTCCTCGACGTGAACCTCGGCGGCAATTTCCTCTGCTGCCGCGCCTTCGCGCCTTCGATGCGGGCGCAAAAGTACGGCCGCATCATCAGCATCGCCTCGGGCATCGCGCATACCGGCGCGGTCGCCGGCGCGCATTACGCCGCTTCGAAGGCGGGCATCGTCGGCTTCATCAAGGCGGTGGCGCGCGAGCTCGGCCCCGACGGCATCACGGCGAACGCGCTCTGCCCGAACATCATCAACACCGAGCTGCCGCAAAGCCACCGCACGCCGGCCGAGCTGCACGAGCGCCTTATCCGCAATCCGCTCGGCCACGCGATGGAGCCCGACGATTTAGTCGGGACGATCCTCTTTCTCGCCAGCGACGCCGCGTCTTACATCACCGGCCAGGCGGTGAACGTCAACTGCGGCACGGTGATGATTTGACGAGGAATTCGAGATACGTATCGGAGATCGAATTGCGCCGAGACAAGATCCCCTCGTTTGACCAATATCCTTTTTCGTTGCCCGCTGTCCGTCATTTGAATTTACTCGAATTCCATCCTCGCGTAACTTTTCTTATCGGTGAAAATGGCTCAGGAAAGTCGACGCTCTTAGAGGCGATCGCGATTGCATCGGGATTTAACCCCGAGGGAGGCACGAAAAATTTCGCGTTTGGCACTCGAGCGTCGCACTCGGAATTGCATCGATTCATACGCCTCGCGAAAGGAGTCCGGCGGCCACGCGACGGTTTTTTCTTTCGCGCCGAAAGCTTTTTTAACGTTGCGACGGAGATCGAGAGACTTGACTCCGAGCCCGCGTCTGGAGCTCGGATCATTGACTCTTATGGATCACGTTCGCTCCATGAACAGTCTCATGGAGAATCCTTCCTGGCACTGATGATGAACCGTTTCGGCGGCCGGGGATTTTATCTCCTCGACGAGCCAGAGGCCGCTTTGTCACCTCAACGGCAGCTCGCCGTGCTTTCACGAATCCACGATCTCGCCATGGATGATTCTCAATTTATCATCGCTACACACTCACCGCTTCTCATGGCCTATCCGGACGCTTATATTTATAATTTTTCTGTCAAAGGAGTCGAGAAGATCGATTATTACCAGACCGAGCATTACCACGTGACGCATGACTTTCTGGTGAATCCGAAGCGAATGCTCGATCGGTTGCTCGAAAAGTCTGTCAATCAGCCGGTTGAGCATAAGCGAGAAAAATCACGGCGATAAATGACAACCGCTCTTGTCCTTCTACTTATTCAGGGATGCCTCGGAGCATTCGACACTCTTTGGTATCATGAATTCAAGCTGCGCCTTTCTCGCGATCATTCCGCCCGTTTTGAGCTTAGACTTCACGCCGGCCGAGACTTCATCTATGCGGTGATTTTCGGGTCATTGGCCTGGGTTGCGTGGAACGGTTTCTGGGTTTGGATTCTCTTCGGTTTATTGATTTCAGAAGTCATCATCACGCTCTGGGATTTCATCGAAGAAGACCGGGCCCGCAAAGTCCCTGCGGGCGAGAGGGTGATGCACGCGATTATGGGTTTAACCTACGGAGCATTCCTGGCGTGCTTTGTCCCGGAAATAATCATATGGCTGCGCATGCCTACGGGCTTTAGCCATCAAAGTTATGGGCTTCTCAGTTTGCTTTTGACCGCGATGGCAATCGGAGTCACGATTTCCGGCTTGCGGGATTTAGCTGCGGCTTCAATACGTCACCGGACAGATCGGTTAAAAGTTCCAGTCTCAGTTTGACACCCCACCGCCTCGCGCAGTAAATTCTATTAGAAATCGAAGCTCTTCGGAGGACTGCGATGCTGCGCTCGATCGGCTTGACCCAGACGCACATGGAGTGCCGGTACCTGAAGGACAGCGTGCCGGTGATGACCGATCTGCTCGCCTTCGAGAAAGTCGGCGAAGGGCCGGGCGAGGCGACGCTCAAGCATCCCAACACCGACTGGCTTATCACGCTCCACGAGGCGGGGCCGGAGGCGCCGGCCAAGCAGATGCACAACCATTGGGGCGTCCGGGTCGCGACGACCGAAGAGGTCGACGCGGCATACGAGTACCTCGCCGCACATAAAGACCAATACAAGATCGATCAGATCGGCAAGCCGAACTATAGCCACGGCTCCTACTCGGTCTATTTTCTCGAGCCGGGGACCAACGGCTGGGAGATCGAATGTTACGCCGAGGCGCTGCGTAAGGACGTGTGGAAGACGCGCGCGGGCGGCGTGCGCGCGCCGCACTGGGAAAAAGCTTTTCCGGCGGAGCGGTTTCCCGGCAGGGGCTACGTCCCGCAGGGATTCACGCACGGCACGCTCGCCTGCTCCGACCTGCAAAAATCCTGGAATTTTTATCGCGACGCGCTCGGTCTGGAAGTCCATCAGGCGAATCCGCACGTCGTTTATGTGAAGCACCCCAACACCAAGCCTTACGTCGTCTGCGCGGTGCGGCCCGATTGGCGGAATTTCTCGCCCAATTTTCGCTTCACCATCGGCGTCGAATCCGCCGACGCCGTCGAAGAGGCGCACCGCGCCTTCGCGTCGAACCAAGATCTCGGCGTCACCGAGCTCCGCGATGTGACGCGCGACGGTGGACGCGCCGCCTTTTTGCTCAGCGACCCCGACCGCAACTGGTGGGAGATCGCCGCGCGCAATTGATGGCGATCGCCGAAAAGCCGCTTTCCGCCATGGGGCTGCGCGATCTCCGCGAGGCCGCGCGCGGGAGTATGCCCGCCGAGGCGTGGCATCACTTCATGGGCGCGGCCGAGAGCGCGGCGACGATGCGGCGGAACCAGCGCGCGCTCGGGCGCTACCTCTTCAGACAAAGAATCTTCCACGACATCGTCGATCCCGATCTCTCGGTCGAGCTGTTCGGCCGCAAGCTGCCGCTCCCGGCGATGATCGCGCCCGTCGGCAGCTTCAGCCTGATCGGCGACGACGCCGAGCGCCAGGTCGCGGTGGGCGCCGGTAAGCGCGGCGTCATGATGTTCGTAAGCCACGCGGCGAAATTCGACGCGCGCGACTGGGCCAAAGCGACGCAGACGCCGCTCGTTTTCATGGGCTATTTAAGCCGCGGGCGCGAGGCGGTGCTGGAGCAGGCGAAGTATGCCGAGGAGCTCGGCTTCGCGGCGGTCGGCATCACGATGGACGTCGTGCAGCCGGTCAAGCTCGGCGACGAAGTCCCGCTCTCGACCAAGGACGGCAAGCCGAGAAGGGGACAGCGCGCCTCGGTCAAGGACATCGAGTGGCTGAAGCAGCGCGTCTCCCTGCCGGTCGTGATCAAAGGCATCATGGGCGCCGCCGATGCGCGCGACGCCGTCGAGGCCGGCGCGGACGCGCTCATCGTATCGAACCACGGCGGCAGGATTCTCGATTTCAATCGCGCGGCGATCGAGGCGCTGCCCGAAGTCGTCGACGCGGTGGGAAAAAAAGCGACGATTCTGCTCGACAGCGGCATCCGCACCGGCGGCGACATCGTCAAGGCGCGCGCGCTCGGCGCGAAGGCAGTGCTCGTCGGCCGGCCGGTCGGCTGGGGCGTCGGCGCGGCCGGCGCCGACGGCGTCGCGCGCGTGATCGATCTGCTGACTGAAGAAATGCGCCGAGTGCTGACGATGACCGGCACGCCGTCGGTCGGCGACGTTTCCGAGGCGATCCTGATTACCGACTCAGCAAACGGCCGCAGGCCGCTCTGAAGGAGGAGTCATGGGATGGGTCGTGCTGGCGGTCTTGGCCGCCGCGGTGCTCTGGGTCGTCGTTTCGTACAACGCGCTCGTTACTCTGCGGAACGCGATTCAGAACGCGTGGAAGCAGATCGACGTGCAGCTCAAGCGGCGTCACGATCTCATTCCCAATCTCGTCGAAACCGTGCGGGGCTACATGAAATACGAACAGCAAACGCTGGAAAAGGTCATGGAGGCGCGGAGCCGCGCGGTGACTTCTACAAGCGTCAAAGACAGCGCGGCGGCGGAAAACGCCCTCACGCAATCGCTCGGGCGGATCTTCGCGCTGATGGAGAATTACCCGGACTTGAAGGCGGACGACAACGTGCTCCGCCTCCAGGAGGAGCTCACCACGACGGAAAATCAGATCACCTTCGCGCGCCAGTATTACAACGACCTCGTGATGCGCTACAACACGAAGCAGGAAGTCTTTCCGGGGAATCTCGTCGCGTCATTCTTTGACTTCAAGCCCGGCGAGTTCTTCGCCGTGGCCGAGACCGACAAGGGCGTGCCGCGCGTGGACCTTTCGCTGCCGGCCTGATGGCGGAGGCTTTCGACAGCGGGCTCGAAGATTTTTCCGCGCGCCAGGCGTACAACCGCCGCGCGAGCCGCTTCATCGTCTTGGTCTTTTTCCTGTTCTTTCTTCTGATCGGCGCCGCCGTCGATTTTCTTTACTTCGACTTTTCTACGCCCGGAGGACCCGGGCTGCCGATCGCCACGCCGATCGCGCTCGCGACCGCCGCGGCGATCGCTCTGATGGCGTTCTACAGCGGCAGCGAGCTGATCTTGAGCTCGCTCGGCGCCGAGCGGCTTGATCTCACGCTGCCCGAGCAGCGCGAGCTCCAGAACATCGTAAACGAGATGGCGCTCGCCTCGGGGCTCCCGATGCCGAAGACCTACGTCGTCTACGATCCGTCGCCCAACGCCTTCGCGACCGGCCGGGACGAGCATCACGCGGCGCTTTGCGTCACGAGCGGGCTGCTCGTGCTGCTCGATCGCGAAGAGACCCAGGGCGTCGTCGCGCACGAGCTTGCGCATATCCGCGGGCGCGATACCCGCCTGATGCTGATCGTCAGCGTGCTTTTAGGCGGGGTGGTGCTGTTATCCGACTGGGCGCAGCGGTCGTTTTACAGCTCGCGGACGCGCGATCGTGTCGCCGGCCGTGGCGCGCTGCTGGCGATCCCGCTTTTGCTTTTAATCATCGTCTCGCCGATTTTCTCGCGCCTCCTGGCGATGGCGGTTTCGCGTCAGAGGGAATATCTCGCCGACGCCACCGGCGCGGAATACACGCGCAACCCGCTCGGCCTGGCACACGCGCTGGAGAAGATCCGCGACGCGGCGATGCCGCTTACCCGCGCCGGCCGCGGCACGGCGCATCTCTTTCTCGTCAGTCCGCTCAGCCGGCGGATCGACGAGAAGGAAGGCGCTTTCGCCGATCTGTTGAGCACCCATCCGCCGCTCGCGCGACGGATCATGCTGCTATATCGTATGGCCGGCCTGCAAAAGAAAACCGGATCATGAAGCGCGGAATGGGTGGGGGCCAGACCGTATGGCGTTGACCGCGCGCTGTCCCGCCTGCGGCTTCGATATGAAGCAGGTCTCCGCGCACGCCGATCCGGGCCGGCTGATCGTGGTGGACCAGTGCGGGAAGTGTGGCGGGATCTGGTGCGACAAGTGGGAGCTGTACGCGGTCGCGCCCGAAGAGGCGAAGCGGATCGATCCGCTGGACGACGCGCTGCTGAGAAACCCGCTGCCGCTGCCGGACAAAACGCTTTACTGCCCGCGCTGCGCCGACCGGCTCCAGATATTTCACGATCCGTTGCTGCCCGTGGATATCCAATTTCAGCGCTGTCGCCGTTGCGACGGGATATGGCTCAACCGCGGCGCCTTCGCGCGGTACAAGGATTTCCAGCAGCAGACGCGCGCGGTCAAGATGCCCGATGAAGAGCGGCTGCGACGGCTTACGCAGGCGGCGACGGAGCCGCGCGCCTGGATCGAAATGGGGACGCAAGGCATCTTTGCCTATCCGCATGAAGACGTCGAAGCCGCGGAATGGAAGACGAATACCGCCGGAGGCGTCTTCCGCCTCATCGTCCAGACGCTGCTCCGCCTGGCGCTCGGATTTTAACCCGCGCGCTTGACGATCTTCTCCTCCATCGGTACTCTGGGCTTTCATCGAAGGGAGCATGAATGCAATCGGGGCTTAATTTTTTCGAGATTATTCAGCGCGGCGCGATCGCCACCTATCCGCTCATATTGCTGTCGATCCTCAGCGTGGCGGTGATTTTGGAGCGGATCTGGTCGCTCCGCGACGCGGGTAAAAACACCGAGCGCCTCGCCGCCTCGATCCTCGATTCCATCCGCCAGGGACGGAACGATCTCGCGATGGCGCTCTGCCGCCAGAACCAGGATCTGCCGGCGGCGCGTCTCTTTCTCGCCGCGCTCACCCAAAGCGGCGCCGACAGCCTGGAGCGCTCTACGGCGTTCATGAACGAGGCGATTTACGAAGAAGGGCTGAAGCTCAGAAAGAATCTCTGGATTCTAGGCACCGTCGCCAGCAGCGCGCCGTTCATCGGGCTCCTTGGCACCGTCGTCGGCATCATCAAGTCCTTCGAAAACATGGCGGTCGTCGGCACCGGCGGCTTTTCCGTCGTCGCCGCCGGCATTTCCGAGGCGCTCGTCGCCACCGCGCTGGGGCTCGGCGTCGCGATCATCGCGCTCGTCTTCTACAATTATTTCCAAGTCCGGGTCGCGAATCTGAGCAATCTCTGCCGCATCCAGGCGATGAAGCTCCTCTATAGCGTAATGGCGTAGCATGGCCTTCAACCCCGTCGATCCGAATCAGCCCGACAACATCGTCGCGGAAATCAACATCACGCCGCTGACGGACATCTTTCTCGTGCTGCTGATCATCTTCATGATCACGAGCTCCGCGATCATCGAATCCGGCGGCAAAGTGAATCTGCCGGCGGCGGCACAGACCCAGACCGCGCCGCGCGGCATCGCGGTTACCATCACGCCGGAGCGCGATATTTACGTCAACCAGAAGAAGGTCGGACGGGACGACGTGGAAGCGGCGCTGCGAGAAATTCTGGATCAGGGCGCCGACAAAGTCGTCATTCTCCGCGGCGACCGCAACGTGCCTCTCGGCGAGGCGGTGTGGGTCATGTCGGTGATCAAAAAGGCCGGCGCCTCAGAGATCGCCATCGCCGCGCAGGCCGACACGCCGGGTAAGGCGCCGCGGAAGTAGTCGCGTCAAAGCGCCGCGCAGAGGTCGATCTCGATCAGCGCGCCGCGCGGCAGCTCGGCAACCGCGACCGTCGAGCGTGCCGGCTTCGAAGCCGCGAAATACTCCGAATAAACCTCGTTCATCGCCGCGAAGTCTCCCATATTTTTTAGAAACACCGTCGCCTTCACGACCGCATCCAGCGAAGCTCCGGCTGCGTCGAGAACGGCGCGGAGGTTTTCCAGCACCTGGCGCGTTTGCGGCGCAATACCGCCTTCGACGATGTTTCCCGTTTTCGGATCGATCGGGATCTGGCCGGCGGTGAAGATGAAATTATTGACCCGTATCGCCTGCTCGTACGGGCCGATCGCCTTGGGGGCGGCGTCGGTCCGGATCGCTTCCTTGTTCATCTCTTCCTCCCTGGGAATAGTGGGATCAACCTACATGAGGGCACGCAGCGGGGCAATCAGCGCAATCGCTGTTTTCCCCGCTCCGCTGTGATAAAATCGGAATCATGACGCTGCTGACGGCGCATAAAATCCTGATATCGACCGCGGTGGTGTTCTTCTTCGGCTTCTCGTTCTGGGAGTTCAAGAATTATCTCGATACAGCCGACCGCTGGTCGATGCTCGGCGCGGGGTTTTATCTGCTCGTCGCCGTGGGCTTCGGCGTCTATTTCAAATCCCTCAAGAGGTGGGCGCGATGAGCGAAAAAGAGGACGGCTTTTTCGCCTCGCTCGGCGAAGAAGAGATCCGGCGCGAGCGTGAAAAAGCGCGCGAGCTGCGCGCGAGCCAGTGGTGGAAGAGGCGGCGCGCGGCCGGCATTTGCCACTACTGCGGGAAAAAATTTCCGGCTGGAGACCTGACGATGGACCACATCGTGCCGATCATCCGCGGCGGAAAGAGCACCAAGGGGAACGTCGTCGCCGCGTGCAAAGAGTGCAACAATAGGAAAAAGCATGGTCTCGCGTGGGAGGCGAAGGACGAATGACCGATAGTGGGGTCGTCCGGCTCCTGCGCGGCCGCGTCATCGTAAAAGTCGGCGACATCACCAAAGAAGACGTCGATGCGGTCGTCAACGCGGCGAACAGCACGCTTCTGGGCGGCGGCGGGGTCGACGGCGCCATCCACCGCGCCGCCGGGCCCGAGATTAAGAGAGCGTGCGAGGAGATCCGCCGCACGCGCTATCCCGAAGGGCTGCCCACCGGCCACGCCGTGCTCACCACGGCGGGAAAAATGCCCGCGCGATACGTTATTCACACGGTCGGACCGGTCTACAGCCACGGCAAGGACAAATCCGCGCTGCTCGCCGGATGCTACACCAACTCCCTTGCACTCGCGGCCGGGAACGCGCTCCGCTCGATCGCCTTTCCGGCGATCTCCACGGGAATCTACGGCTATCCACGGGAAGCAGCCGCGGAGGTGGCATCCACCGCGGTGGAGAAATTTTTACAAAACGATTTCACGATCGAGGAAGTCCGGCTGGTATTTTTCCAATCCTCGGATGCCGACAGTTTTCTCGAACATCATCGATTTTCTTCTTGATCGGCTCATTTCCCGTACAGGCTTTTAATGAAACCCGAATCCTCCAATTCCTTCACGAAGCGAAGGTCGACGTAGTCTTTCGCGTTCGCCTGCGCAGCTTTGGGATTGTTCTCCGCGATATCCTGCAGAATCAGCTGGTAGCCGTCGACTGGCGGGTAGGGCGCGTTGGGAATATAACGCGTGTGCCACTCCCAGGTCTCTTCCTGCGCCTTGCGGTCGTCGAGGCGCGAATATTTTTGCGAGATCTTGATCGTCTCTTCTTTGCGCGTCTTGTAAAAATGGATCGCCTCGACGTACGCGCGCATGTATCGGCGCACCGTGTCGGGATGCTCGCGGATGAATCGCGTCGAGGTGTAGACGCCGTTTTGGGGAAACGGGATCTGCAGCGAAGCCAGATCGACCAGGGTCGGGAAGCCGAGCTTTTCCGCCATCGCCTTGCCGGGCTCGGTCGCGACCGTGAAGTTGACGATGCCCTTCTGGAGCGCGATCATCCGGTCCATCGTGCCGCCGATCACGCGGAGATTCACGTCTTTTCGCGGATCAAGCCCGAGCTTCTTCAGCCCGACGCGGAGCGCGAATTCCGCCGTCGTCCCCGCGATGTGATTGCCGCCGATCTTCCCGCGGAGATCCTCCGGCCGCTTGATGCTCGGCTGCGCGACCAGATAATAGGGCAGTACGTTGACGTTGCCGGCGATCGCGACGACGTCCGCGCCGGCGAGCCGCGCGCTTGCCAGTCCCGGCCCGCCGCCTTCGCCGATCAGGATCTCGCCGGCGAGGATCGCCTGGATGCCGCGCACGCTGCCCGAGATAAAAATAATCGTGGCGTCGAGACCGTGCTTGTCGAAAATGCGCGCTTCCTTCGCGACCCAGATGACCGACGACGACCCCGGCGAGACCGAGATGTACGAGGTATTGATCTTTTCCGCGGCGGGTAAAGGCGCGAGCGAGGCGAGAAGAAGAGCGACAACGATAGCGCCGACGCAGAAACCGCGAGCATGGTATTCGCGCATAAGTCCTCCTCTTTCGCGCCGATGGTAGCACTTCCGTGGACAGGCGCAAATGTCAAATTGCGGTTTGACAGGACCCGACCGCGCCTCTATCTTGACTTTCGGCGCTTCGCGGATGAAGAAACAGATAGACTTGTTGATGTTCGATCTCGATGGCACGCTCGCGGCGACGGGGCGCGACCTGGCGAATTCCGTCAATTACATCCGCGGCATGCTGGGACTCGACGCTCTGAAAGATGCGTACGTCTACAGTCGCGTTGGCTACGGCACCGAGCACCTCATCAGGAATTCGCTGCCGGCGGGCTATGAGAATCGCTTCGAGGAAATACTCGCCCGGTTTCTCGAACACTATGAGGAGCACCTGCTCGATACCACGGTGCTGTACCCGCACGTGAAAGATATATTGGAGCGCTTTCGCGGCAAGAAAAAAGCGGTGGTGACGAACAAGCGCCTCAATCTCTCGGTCGCTGTGTTGCGCGGCCTCGGCGTCGAATCGTGTTTCGATGCGATCGTCGGCGGCGACTGCGGCCTGGAGAAAAAGCCGGATCCGAGCTCTCTCCGCCACGTGCTCGAGAAGCTTGGCGTCGCTCCGGACAAAGCGCTGATGATCGGCGACGGCGAGCCGGATATTCTGGCGGGGAAGGCGGCCGGCGTCCATACTTGCGCGGTGACGTACGGTCTGTGCAGCGCCGACGAGCTGCTGGCGGCGCGGCCCGATTTCGCCGTCGCGGATTTGACCGAGCTCGCCGACTACATCGAGTAATCAAAGGAGGGAACGAATCATGGCGGCACAAATTCCGGACAAATATCGCGATCTCTTCACCAAACAGGCGTTCGCGCACCTCGCCACAGTCATGCCCGACGGCAACCCGCAGGTCACGCCGGTTTGGGTCGATCTCGACAACGGCTTCATTCGCGTGAATTCGGCGAAAGGGCGCGTCAAAGACAAGAACATGCGGCGCAACAAGAACGTGGCACTAGCGATTACCGACCCGGAGAATCCCTATCGCCACATCGCCGTGCAGGGGCAGGTAACGGACGTTAGCGAGCAGGGGGCCGACGCGCACATCGATTCGCTCGCGAAGAAATACCTCGGCAAGGACAAATATCCGTTCCGTCAGCCGGGAGAGGTGCGCGTGATCTACAAGATCCGTCCCGACAAAGTCGTGACGATGGGCTGATGACGACGCGGGCGCGAACGGTCGTTGTAGTTTCGTTTCTTTTCTCTATTATCAGCGCGCTGGCAGGTTGCGAGAAAAAGCCCGATGCCGTCAAGCGCGGCGAATATCTCGCGCGTATCGGCGGCTGCCACGATTGCCACACGCCGAAGATTTTAGCCGCCGGCGCGGCGCCCGCGCTGGATACTTCGCGCCTGCTTTCCGGGCATCCGGAAAACGTCCCGTATCCAACCTGGATGTCGCAAGACCCGAACGAGGCGAACGCGCTCGTCTTGACGACGCCGATGCTGACCGCCTGGGCCGGTCCGTGGGGCGTGAGCTTCGCCGTCAATCTCACGCCCGACAAGGCGACGGGCCTGGGCGAATGGAGCGAAGAAACGTTTATCCGCGCGCTGCGCACCGGAAAGCACCAGGGGCAGGCGAACGGGCGCGACATCCTGCCGCCGATGCCGTGGTCGGACTACAAAGACGCCACGGACGAAGATCTCAAAGCGATCTGGGCCTATCTGAGGAGCATCCCGGCGGTGACAAACCGGGTGCCGTCGCCGCTGTCGCCGGGGAGTCAACCGCCGAAATCTTAATTGGCCTGAAAAATTTCTAAGCCGTCGCCAGCCGCCGCTCCAGATATCCCGCGTAGCGCGACATCCCGTAGGCGCAGAGCCAGTAGACGACCGCGATGAAAAGATAGAGCTCGAAGGGGCGGATCTCGCGGTTGTTGACGATCTGCGCCGCCTTGGTGAGGTCGACGTAGCCGATAATCGAGGCGAGCGAGGTATCCTTGAAGAGCACGATGAACTGCGTGACGAGAGCCGGGATCATATTGCGCAGCGCCTGCGGCAGGACGACGTAGCGCATCGTCTGGACTTGGCCGAGACCCGCCGAAAGCGCCGCCTCGACCTGCCCGCTCGGCACCGATTGAATGCCGGCGCGCACGATCTCGGCCAGGTAGGCCGCCTCGAAGACGACGAAGGCCGCGAGCGCGATGCCATACTCTGGCAGCGCGACGTCGAGCGCGAACGGCAGAATGAACCAGAACCAGAAGATCACCATCACCAGCGGCACACCGCGGAAGAGCTCCACGTAGATCGTCGCGGGCACGCGCACCCAGCGCGATCGCGCCAGCCGCGCGAGGCCGATAAAAAGGCCGAGGATGAAACCTAGAAGCAACGCGGGAACGGCGAGCCTCAGCGTGCCGCCGGCGAAGCCGCCTATTCCCACGAGTCCCTGACCCAGCAGAAAGCTCCAATTGCGCTCGATGACGCCGAAGTCCATGGTCAGGGTTCCGTAGCGCCCGAGCCGACCATCCCGGGAATCGCGAAGCGCCGCTCGACGCGCGCCATCGTCCGGGCGATCGCGAGGCAGAGAATCAGATAAATCAGCGTTCCCGCCGTCAGCGCCTCGATCGCTTTGGCGGTGTAGGTTTCGATTTGACGCGTCTGAAAGGTCAGCTCGGCGACGCCGATCGTTAGCGCGACGGAGGAATTCTTGAAAAGATTCAGCGTCTCGTTCGTGAGGGGAGGGATGATGAGCCGAAGCGCGATCGGCAGGATCACCAGCCGATACGCCTGCGCGGCGCTGAGGCCGGTAGAGAGCGCGGCTTCGAGCTGCGTCTTCGGAATCGACTGGATGCCGGCGCGGATCATCTCGGAAAAGCGCGCGCCGTGATAGACGCCGAGCGCCGCCGTGGCGGCGGAAAACTCCGCGCCGTGCTCGTAGAGCCACTCCTGGAGCGGCTGCGGCAGCAGGGTCGGGACGGCAAAATAGAAAAAGAACATCCAGACGAGCAGCGGGACGTTGCGGAAGAATTCGACGTAAGCGGCGGCCAGAATCCTCGCCGGCGTGAATTTTACCGTGCGGAGCGCCCCGGCGAGAATTCCCAGCGCCAGCGCCAGCAGCCACGCGAGCGCGGAGATCGCGAGCGTCGTGAGAAGCCCCTGGAGCAGCCAGGCTCCCGCCTGGCCGCGCCAGAGAACCGACCAGTCGAAGTGATAGGTCATTATTTGCCGGCCGGCTGCGCTCCGGCGGCTTTGCGGAACTCTGCGGCCGACGCTTGCAGGAGCCGCTTCATCTCGGCGGTCATCGGGTAGGGCAGCTCGCCCTTGGAGCCGAAATATTTCTCGTAGAGCTCGAGATATTTGCCGGATTCGATCGCGCCGGCCAATCCCTGATTGACGAGATTGCGAAAATCCGGCTCGTTCTTTCGCATCGCCATACCGTACGGCTCGTTCGAATAAAACGCGCCGACGATCGCCCAATCGTCGGGCTTGGGCGCTTTGGCCTTGAGGCCGGCGAGCTGAATGCCGTCGTTCGTGTAGGCTTCCACCCGGCCTTGGGCGAGCGCCTGAAACGCGGCCGGCTGGTCCGGGAACTCGACGAGCTTCACGGTCGGGACGCGCTCTCGCAGTATGCGCGCGTTCGTCGCCCCCTGCTGCGCGGCGACGCGCTTGCCGGCGACTGAATCGATGCCGGTGATCGGGCTTCCTTTCTTCACGAGGAATTGCGCGCCGGTATAGAAGAAGGTGAGGCTGAAATCGACGCTCTCGCGCCGCTCTTTCGTATCCGTCATGGTCTCCGCGATGAGATCGACGGCGTTGGAAGTGAGCAGCGGTATGCGCGTCGGCGGGGCAGACTCCTTTTTTGCGACCTTGATCGTCTTGCCGATTTTCTTAGAGACCGCAGGCGCGACGAACTGCTCGACGAGATCGATCGAGAACCCGACCCAGCGGTTGTTTTTATCGACGTAAGCGAACGGCGGCGAGCCGGTGCGCGTGCCGATCGTGAGCGTGCCGCCGCGGCCGATCTTCTCGAGCGTCGTCTCGGCGAACGCGGAGCTTAAATTCAAGAGGAATAGGGTTGCGAACAAAATCAGCGCACGCTTCATGTCGCCTCCTCAACGCGTAAGAATCTTGCTCAAGAACTGCCGCGCCCGGTCGGACTTCGGCGCGGCGAAGAAATCTTCCGGCCTCCCGTCTTCGACGATCCGTCCCTCGTCCATGAAAATCACGCGGCCCGCGACGCGCCGGGCGAAGCCCATCTCGTGCGTGACGACGACCATCGTCATGCCGTCGCGCGCGAGATCGGTCATGACTTCGAGCACCTCGCCGATCATCTCGGGATCGAGCGCGGAGGTGGGCTCGTCGAAGAGCATGAGCTTCGGCTGCATCGCCAGCGCGCGGGCGATGGCGACGCGCTGCTGCTGCCCGCCGGAGAGGTTCGCCGGATAGGCGGCGGCCTTTTCCGGGATGCCGACCCGCTCCAATAGTTCGGCCGCGCGTTTCTCCGCCTGCTCGCGGGGAACCTTTCTAACCTTGACCGGCGCCAGCGTGATGTTGTCCATCACCGATAAATGCGGGTAGAGATTAAACTGCTGGAAGACGAAACCGACCTCGGCGCGCAGCGCGCGCAAGTCGACCGCCGCGTCGGAGAGCCGCCGGCCGTCGACGACGATGGCGCCCGACTGGATCGCCTCGAGACCGTTGATGCAGCGGATGAGCGTGCTCTTGCCGCTGCCGCTCGGGCCGCAAACGACGACGACCGCGCCGCGCTCGATCCCGAGATCGATATCTTTCAAAACATGCAGCTTGCCGAACCACTTGTTGACTTTCTGGAATTCGACCATGTCGAGTCGCTTTGCGGATTGAAAAGAGCCGTCGGGATACTATAGCATCGACCGCATCGAGTCTAGCGCGGCGGCCGCCGGCGGCTTGAAAGCAGCATCGAGAAAGCAGAAATTTTAACGTGGACTTCTTTCTTGTCAGACATGGCGAGGCGCGGCGCGAATCCGAAGACTCGCGCCGGCCGCTCAGCGACCCGGGGCGACGGGAAGTCGAGGCTGTCGCCCGCGCCGCGGCGGGGAAATACATCGAGATCGGCGCGATTCTTCATTCGGACAAATTGCGCGCGCGCGAAACGGCGGAGATCTTCGCCGGGCTCATTCCTCCGAGGAGGGGTATTCGGCAAATCTCCGGGCTAGCGCCGGAAGACGATCCGGAGATCGCCAAAGCGGAATTAGAAACATCCGAAGCGTCCGTCATGCTCGTCGGCCACCTGCCGCATCTGGCGCGGCTGGTTTCGCTGTTGCTCACCGGCGACAGCGAGCGGCAGACCGTCGACTTTGAGACGGCGACGATCGTTTGTCTCTCCCGGAGCGCCGGATCGTGGAAATTTTCTTGGATTATCAGCCCTGAAGACCTTTAGCGAGAGTTGACCGGCATTCAAGGATGTTCTAAGAAGGTAGACGACAGTCTTTGCGGCGCGTCAACGGGGGCAGGGTTTATGCCGGATACGATTACGATTATCGACAACCGAACGGGCAGAAAATATGACATCCCCATCCATGACGGAATGATCAACGCCACCGACCTGCGCCAGATCAAGACCTCGGAGGAGGATTTCGGCCTCGGCAGCTACGACCCCGGCTTCATGAATACGGCGGCCTGCACGAGCCGCGTCACCTACATCGACGGCGACAAGGGGATTCTGCGCTACCGCGGCTACCCGATCGAGGAGCTGGCGGAGAAGAGCACCTATCTCGAGACCGCCTACCTCGTGCTTTACGGCGAGTTGCCGACCAAGGCGCAGCTCGACGACTGGACCTATAACATCACTCATCATTCGATTTTGCACGAGAACATCAAGAAGTTCATCGATGGCTTCCACCACGACGCGCATCCGATGAGCATACTGGTGAGCACAGTGGCCGCGCTCTCGACCTTCTATAGCGAGGCGAAAAACATTTTCGACGCGGAATCGCGCCAGAAGCAGACCTACCGCCTGGTCGCCAAGATGCCGACCATCGCCGGGTTCGCCTATCGCCACAGCATCGGCATGCCTTTCGCCTACCCCGACAACGATTTGAGCTACACTGGCAATTTCTTGAACATGCTGTTCAGGATGACCGAGCTCAAGTACCAGCCCAATCCGGTGCTGGAACACGCGCTCGACGTGCTCTTCATCCTGCACGCCGACCACGAGCAGAACATCAGCACCAACGTGATGCGCGGCGTCGGCAGCGCCCACTCCGACCCCTACTGCTCGGTGGCGGCGGCCGCAGCGGCGCTCTACGGGCCGCTCCACGGCGGCGCCAACGAGCAGGTGCTGCGGATGCTGCACGAGATCGGCCACAAGGACAAAGTCCCCGCTTTCATTCAGAGGGTGAAGGCCGGCGAGGGCCGGCTGATGGGTTTCGGCCACCGGGTCTACAAGAATTACGATCCGCGCGCGAAGATCATCAAAAAAGTCGCCTACGAGGTCTTCGAGATCAAGGGAAAAAACCCGCTGCTCGACATCGCGCTCGAGCTCGAGCGCATCGCCCTCGAGGATGATTATTTCGTCAAGCGCAAGCTCTATCCCAACGTGGACTTCTACTCCGGCCTGATCTACCAGTCCATGGGGCTCCCGATCGACATGTTCCCGGTGCTCTTCGCGATTGCGCGCACGATCGGTTGGATCGCCCACTGGGAAGAGATGCTGCTCGATCCCGAGCAGAAGAACAAGATCGCCCGCCCGAGACAGATCTACAAAGGCGCTGAGAAGCGCGGCTACGTGCCGATCGCGCAGCGCAAGTAATCCACAAACGTTCCTCGGTTCCATTCCATGTAGGGGCGGTTCGCGAACCGCCCCTACGAAGAACGGCTTTGCGCGCGGTTCGTCTTATCTCGTCTTCGTCTTACTCGACTGGCTGGAGGTTCTCGGCGACGCTTTCTGCGGCGGGGGTTTCGGCGACGGCGTTTCCGCCGGTACCGATCCGTCCTGAATGATCGTCAACTGCTGGCCGGTGCGGAGCTGCGCCGTCTTGAGCTCGTTGGTCTCGATGATCTGGCTCGGGCGGACGTGGTAGCGTTTGGCGATCACGGCCAGCGTCTCGCCCTTTTTCACGGTATACGAAATGACCTTGATGTTCGGGGAATCATACTGGCTTTTGTACGCCGCGGTGAAGATTTCTCCGCTGCCGGAGGGGACGCGCACCGTAAAGCCCTCCTCGCTCGGCGGCGTGATATTCCTGAGCAGCGCCGGGTTCAACTCCCTCAGATTCACAACCGTCGTCCGCGCCAGCCGCGCGATGGTCGTGAGCGTCAGCGGCCTGCGCGTCGTGACTTCGTCGTAATCGACCGGCGCTTCGTAGACGAGGTCGGCGAAGCCGTACTTCTCCGGCTCGCCTGCGATCAACGCGGCGGCGATAAACTTCGGCACGTAGTTCCGGGTCTCCTGCTTCAGGATCGTGCGCTGGCTCAAGTCCCAGAAGTCGTTGGTATTGGTGCGCTGCATGGCGGTTTCCACCCGGCGCTCGCCGGCGTTGTACGCGGCCGCCGCCAGGAACCATTCGCCGAACTGCTGATGCAGATCCTTTAAATACGCCGCCGCGGCGCGCGTTGACTTTACCGGGTCGCGCCGCTCGTCGACCCAATTGTCGATTCTGAGGCCGTAGCGAACTCCTGTCCCGCGGATGAACTGCCAGGGGCCGACTGCCTTCGCCCTGGAGTAAGCCGCCGGCGCGAAGCCGCTCTCGATGAGCGACAGATAAACGAGGTCTTCCGGCAGTCCGGCTTCCTGCAGGACGCTCGCCATCATCGGGATATATTTTCCCGAGCGCGCCAGCGCCTGCACGAAAAAGCCCCGCAGCTTGCCGCAGAACGTATCGATGAAATACCGCACGCGATCGTTTTCGGTGAGGGTCATCGAAAACTGGATCTTGCGCCGTCCGGAAGGCTGCTGAATGGCCTCTTCGATCTCTTTTTGCAGCAGGCCGACCAGCTTATCGTCAGCCGCCGGTCCGTGGATCTCCTGCAGGACCGTGGCCGGCGAGTCAGGTTTGGCGGGCTCCGCCGCTGCTGGCTCCGCGGGGGCGGCTGCCGCTGGCTTTGTCTCTTCCGGTTTGGCTTCGGATTGAGCGGGAGAAACGGTCGGTACGGCGGGCTTAGTCTCGGCTGGATTGGCCTTGACCAGATGCGTTTCGGCCGGAGATTTAGGCGCCGTGTTTAGCTGCTGATCCCCGGTCGAGACCGGCGCGGAACCGGACTGAAAGTTAGGCACCGCCGAGCCGCAGCCCGATACGAACCAGGGCGGGAGCGCGAGGAGCGCTATGGTCACAGATACCCGCATGGCTGATAACCTCGCCGAGGGTACAAGATGCAGCCCGAACATGCAACCGTCCCCTTGACAAGCTCAGCCACCAAACACTAAATTGCGTCCAGATGCTTAAATTCTCAGCAGTTTTTCTAGTGGCGCTGGCCTTGGGCCTGCCTTTCGCGCGCGCCGCCGAGCTTGAGAAGCTCAACGTCGTCTACTCTTCGATCTCCGGCGCCTCGGTCTCTACGTGGGTGCCGAAGGAGGCCGGGATCTATAGAAAGTACGGCCTGGACGTCAATCTGATCTATGTCGCCGGCTCGCAGGCGATCACGACGCTGATCTCCGGCGATGCACAGCTAGCGCAGGGCTCGGGCGCCGCCGCGATCCTGGCCCGGCTCGGCGGCTCGGAGGTCAAGATCATCGGCAACGTGATCAACGTCATCCCGATGAGCCTCGTCACGACGCCGGACATCGCCAAACCGGAGGATCTGAAAGGCAAGACCTTCGGAGTCAGTCGCTTCGGCTCGCTGACCGACCTCGGGCTACGCAAGGCGGTCAGCGAATGGGGCCTCGACCCGAACAAGGACATCAAGATGATCCAGACTGGCGGCGTGCCGGAGAACCTGATGTTCATGCAGCAGGGCGTCATCACCGGCGGGCTGATCTCGTCGCCGACGCTCGAGAAGGCGAAGGAGCTTGGCTACAAGGAGCTCGTAAACCTTGCGAACATCAATTACCGCTACCCCGGCACCGCGCTCGTCGCCGCCGACGCGTTCATCAAAAACCGCGCGGCGACGCTCAACCGCTTTCTCAAGGCCACCGTCGAAGGAATCAAATACGCTAAGTCTAATCCAGACTTTACGGTCAAAATTCTCGGCCAATACACCCGCACCGACGATAAGAAGCTGCTTGAGAGCGCGTTTCGCAGCTATGTCCTCGGCTACATCCGCGACGTGCCAACGGTCGGCGCCGACGAAATCGCGAACGCGTTCGAGGACATCGCCGCGCGCAATCCGCGCGCGAAAGGCCTGGACCAGCGCGCGTTTTACGACACCGCGCCGATCGACCAGCTCGCTCGGGAAGGCTTCTTAAAGCAGCTCAATGTGCGTTAAGCAACGCGCGCATTCTTCCTTGACAACCCGGCGCTAAAGTTTCTATGGTTTAGCGCCATGCGACATTATGTGATGTTGATTTTTGCCGCCGTGTTCGCGGCGGCGATTCTTTCCGCCGACGCCGCCGACAAGGGCGCCTATCCTCCGCCGCGCTTTCCATCCTATCTAAAGCCGCCGAAGTCGATCGACGACGTGATGCCGTTCGCGCGTGCGGCCGTGCGCCAGACCGGCGGCCGGACGCCGCTCGGCCTCGTCGAGAAAGGCAGCGCGACGCTGATCGTCAGCGAGGCGGCCGCCGATCCGATGATCATGCAGGCGATCAAGCGCGCCTTCGAGGAGCGCGGCGTCAAGGTCTACATCGTCGCCGAGAACGAGCTGCTCGGCGTCACCCGCGACGACGCGGTGAAGGCGATGCAGGCGACGCGCGGCTACACCGCCGAGCAGGGCTACATGGAAGCGGCGCGCTGGCTGAACGAGCTATTCATCGATCCCGAGGTGCCGAAGAAATGGCTCAAGGAGCGCCGTCCCGATCTCTACAACGCGATCTACGCCAAGAGCGAAGAGGCGCCGCCGAAGGTGCGCGAGCTCGCGAAGCAGTTCGGCGGTCCGAACGTCGCTGGCGGCATCATCAAGTTCCTCGACGAGCATCCCGACGTGAAGTCGGTCTTCTGGCGCCGCGGCGGCCGGCCGCGCACCGCGCGGCTATTGAAGCAGCACAGCGCGAAATTCTTCGGCAACTTCATCTTCGACAACCGCTACGAGCTGATGAACAAGGCCTCGAGCTTTCCGGGCGACGTCTGGCGTCTCGCCGAAGAGCGCGTGCTCGAGGCGATTCCGTGGACCGACCGCGTCGAAGCATTCGATCCCGAGGGAACCAACATGCGCTTCGAGGTCACGGAGGAAGAGGCGAAGGTCTGGGCCTCGGGCGCCTACAACCAGGGCCATCTCTTCCTCTCGCCGTATCAGGCGACCGGCCGCTTTCCCTTTTCCGTCGTCGATTACCCGGCGATCCAGAAAAAATGGAACCCGCCGATCTTGAGTCGCGTCAACGGCGTCTTCGCCGGCACGAGCAATCACGCCGGCAATTATCCGCGTATCGAAGTGACCGTCAAAGACGGCTACGTCACCGACGTCAAGGGCGGCGGGACCTTCGGCGAGCTGTGGCGCGAGTTCCTCAAGTACCCCGGCATCAACGACCTCAAATATCCTTATCAGGACCGCCCCGGTTACTGGTGGTTCTACGAGGCCGGTCTCGGCACCAATCCGAAGTTCTTCAAGCGTCCGGACGAGCTTATGGAAGGGAACAATCAGTCCGAGCGCAACAACGCCGGCGTCATCCACTGGGGCTTCGGCGGCAGCGTGATCCACGATCCCGACAAGCCGGAAGAGTCGAAGGCGTGGATCGACTTCCCCAAGCAGCACGGGCTCCCGAAAGATCACTGGTGGCACATCCATAACACGCTCGTGACTTATCGCCTGCACGTGCGCGGCACCAAGAACACCTGGATGACCGTCATCGACAAAGGGGAGATGCCGGCCTATAAGAGCCCGGAGATCCGCGCGCTCGCCTCGCGCTACGGCGATCCCAACGAAGTGCTGGCGGAGGACTGGTCGCCCTATCTCCCGGGCATCAACGCGCCCGGCCGCTATGAAGACTACGCGAAGGACCCGTGGAAGACCGTCTCGACGGTGATCAAGAAGATCGAGGACGGCAGCTACGAATATTTTTATCCGCCCATCAAGAAGGCAACAGGCAGCAGGCAATAGGCATTAGGAAGAGAAAGCCAGAAATATGAAGCCTTGGATGATCACGATCGTTGCCGCGGTTTGCGTGGTCTCCGCTTATGCGGTTTGGAGCGCCGAACAGGCGAAGTATCCCGCGCCGCGCTTTCCCGCCTATCTAAAGCCGCCGAAGTCGATCGACGACGTGATGCCGTACGCGCGCGCGGCGGTCAGGCAGACCGGCGGCCGGACGCCGCTCGGCATGGTCGAGAAGGGGACGCTCGTCGGACTCGTCACGGAGGCGACGGCCGACGAGATGGTGCTCCAGGCGATCGTCCGGGCTTACAAAGAGCGCGGCGTCGAAGCGCGCATTATCCCGGAGCACGAGCTTGCCGGCGTGAGCCGCGAGGAAGCGGTGAAGGCGATACGCGCGAACAAGTGGTACACGTCCGAGCTCGGCTACATGGAGATCAAGCCGTGGATTACGCAGCGCTTCGCCGATCCCGAGGCGCCGAAGAAATGGCTCAAGGAACGCCGGCCGGACATTTACAAGGCGATGTTCGCCAAGGACGACGAAGTCTCGCCCGCGCATCTGGAGATCTTCAAGAAGCTCGCGCAAAGAAACATGGGCCAGTTGCTCGCGAAGTATTTGGACGAGCATACGGAAGTGAAGGGCGTCTTCTGGCGCCGCGGCGGGCGCCCGAACACGCGCAAAGCGATGGGGCGCCAAGGTGACAAGCTGCTCGGCAACTTCATCTTCGACAATCACTGGGAATTGATGAACAAGGCGGCAACGTTTCCCGGGGACGTGTGGAAGCTTGCCGAAGAGCGCGTGATCGAATCGTTTGGCTGGGTCGATCAGGTCCATGTGACCGACCCGGAGGGCACGAACTTCACTTTCGCGGTTACCGAGAAGGAAGCGGAGGCCTGGGCGGAGGGCGCTTACCAGCAGGGGCATCTCTATCTCTATCCGACGCAGGCGACGCGCGGTTTTCCCTATTCCAAAGTCGATTATCCGGCGATCACCAAACACTGGCTCGGACCGATTCTCATCAAGGTCAACGGCGTTTTCGCCGGCACCAATAACCATTACGGCACCTATCCGCGCATCGAAGTGACCGTGAAAGACGGCGTGGTCAAAGAGGTCAAAGGCGGCGGGATTTACGGTGATCTTTGGCGCGAATTTTTGAAATATCCCAACATCAACGACGCGCAGTATCCCTTCATGCCGGAGAAGGGCTACTGGTGGCTGCACGAAGCCGGCCTGGGCACCAATCCCAAATTTTTCAAGCGTCCGGACGAAAATATGGAAGGGAACAACATCTCCGAGCGCAACAACGCGGGCGTGATTCACTGGGGCTTCGGGTTGAATCTGCTCCACGGACCGAAAGAGCCGCTGCTGCCGAAAGAGTGGATCGACTTCACCAAAACGGCGAATCTGCCGGACGATCATGGCTGGCATATCCATAACCTGCTGCCGACGTATCGCGTGAAGGTGCGCGGCACGAAGGCCGCATGGCTCACTCTCATCGACAAAGGCGAGCTCACAGCGTTCAAGAGCCCCGAGATCCGCGCGCTCGCCTCGCGCTACGGCGATCCGCAGGAGGTTTTGAGCGACGATTGGGCGCCGTATCTGCCGGGCATCAATGCCCCCGGCCGCTACGAAGACTACGCGAAAGATCCGTGGAAGACCGTCTCGATGGTGATCCAAAAGATCGAGAACGGCAGCTACGAATATTTTTATCCGACCGTGAAGAAAGCAGCCGCTAAACAATAGTCCATCAAGAAGAGGCACGACATGAAGCGTTGGATGATCTCGATCGTTGTCCTTGCATGCGCGGCATTCGGCTACGTCTGGAGCGCGGAGCAGGCGAAATATCCCGCGCCGCGCTTCCCGTCTTACTTAAAGCCGCCCAAGTCGATCGACGACATCATGCCCTATGCGCGCGCGGCGGTCAGGCAGACCGGCGGCCGCACCCCGCTCGGCCTCGCGGAAAAAGGGCAGACGGTCGCGATCTTCACCGAGCCCAAGGCCGACGAGATGGTCTTGCAGGCGATCAAGCGCGCCTACGAGGAGCGTGGCGTGAAAGTCCAGATGGTGCCGGAGTATCAGCTTCTCGGCGTCAGCAAGGAAGAGGCGCTGAAAGCGGTGAAAGCGCTTCGCTGGTTCACCTCCGAGCAGGGCTATATGGAAGCGCACCGCTGGATCCTGAACGCGTTCTCCGATCCTTCGGTGCCGAAGAAATGGCTCAAAGAGAAGCGGCCCGACCTGTACAAGGCGATGTTCGAGAAGGAAGAATCGATGTCGCAAGAGCAGGTCGACCTGGCGCGAAAATTCGGCGGCCGCAACGTCGCGCAGGCGATCGTCAAGTACCTCGATCAGCATAAAGAAGTCGACATGGTGTTCTGGCGCCGCGGCGGCCGCACCAACACGCGCAGGCAGATCGAGCCGTACCACAATAAATTGTACGGCAACTTCATCTTCGATAACCGCTACGAGCTGATGAACAAGGCGTCGACGTTCCCCGGCGACGTCTGGCGGCTCGTGGAGGAGCGCGTCATCGAGCCGCTCCGCTGGATCGACCAGGTGCGCGTGAGCGATCCCGAAGGGACGAATTTCAGTTTCGAGGTCGACGAGAAGCAGGCGCTCGCGTGGGCGAAGGGCGCCTACCAGCAGGGGCATCTCTTCATGTTCCCGCACCAGGCGATGGGCCGCTTTCCCTATTCCGCGGTGGACTATCCGGCGTTCACCAAGGAATACCTGTATCCTTCCCTCGTGAAAGTGAACGGCGTTTTCGCCGGCACCGGCAACCACGCCGGCAACTATCCGCGCATCGAGGTGCACGTCAAGGACGGCTACGTGAGCGAAGTGAAAGGCGGCGGCCTTTACGGCGAAGCGTGGCGCGAGTTTCTCAAATATCCCAAGATCAACGAGCTGAAATATCCTTATTACGATCAGCCCGGCTACTGGTGGATCTACGAGGCGGGCACGGGGACCAACCCGAAATTCTTCAAGCGGCCGGACGAGAACATGGACGGCGAAAACAGCTCCGAGCGCAACAACGCGGGCACCATCCATTGGGGCTTCGGCCTGAGATTGGACCACGGCCCGCAGGGGCCAGTCGAGTCGAAGGAGTGGATGGATTTCGCCCGGCAGAACAACCTGCCGAACGACCACTGGTGGCACATCCACAACACGCTGCCGACGTATCAGGTCAAAATTCGCGGGACGAAAAACACCTGGGTGACGCTCATCGACAAAGGCGAGCTCACCTCGCTCAAATCTCCCGAGATCCGCGCGCTCGCATCGAGATACGGCGATCCGAACGACGTGCTCAGCGACGACTGGGCGCCCTATCTTCCCGGCATCAACGCGCCCGGGCGCTACGAAGACTACGCCAAGGACCCGTGGAAGACGGTCGCCGCCGTGATGAAGAAGATCGAAGACGGCAGCTACGAGTATTTCTACCCGAAGAAGGCGCCCGGCAAATAGGCCGTAGGCAACAGATCGGAGAAAAAAATTTCTCCGGTCGCCTAAGGCCTGTTGGCTTATGCCTGCCCTCAGATGAGCATCAAGCTTCGTCTTGCAAAGATCCTCGGCGGCCGCGCGGCGCTCGCCTTCGGCGTCGTGACGCTCTTGATCGCGGGGCTGCTCGCCGCGATCAATGTCGCGTCGCGCCACGCGCTCAAGCTCTACATCGAAGACCAGCTCTCGCGCCTCTCGTGGGACGTGGCGCTCTACCAGACGACGGAGTTCCCGCTTTCGAAAGACATCACGCCGAAGCTCGGCGCCGTCGCGGGCATTCAGCGGGTCGAAACGCTTACGTTCCTGCGCTCGAAGCCGCCGCCGGAGGCGGTGCTCCAGGTCGACGGCAAGCCGCTCGCCTCGCCGTGGGTGTCGATCCTCGCGGCGACCGATCTCTCGCTGCTTCCCTCCGAGGTGCGGCCGAGCGCGGGCGACCGCGGCGCGCATCTCGCGCTCGTCGGCCCGGAGCAGCAGATGGGCCACGCCTTTCTCGCTCTGCAGCACGCGAAGAATTTTTCCGTCACCGTGCACAGCCACGGCGGCAAGCGAAGCGCACAGGATCTGTTCGCCCTGCCGCTCCGCGGCGTCGTGCGTCTGGAGCGCGCCGAGGTCAACCGCTATTTCATGGACGAGATCGGCACGATCTCCTTCGTCCCCTATATCGGCATCGTTTTGGTGATGCCCCACGACTTCGAGCGTCTGCGCTGGTTCGACGCGCTCTCGCGCGGCGCTTTGGGCGGGCAGGGCGATATCCATACGACCGCCGGCGAATATCTGCCCGAAGTGATCCATCTCGCGCGCGTCGACCGGAAGAAACTGATCTCCGGCTGGGACATTCGCGGCTCGCTCGCCAATCTCCAGCGGCTGCAAAAAGACATCGAAGCGCAGGTAAGCGGGCTAGGCCCGACGATCTTCGTCGACAACGCCGTCCTCGTGCTGCTCAATCGGATGGCGGAGATCTCGCGCCTGCTCTACTTCGCGACGCTGCTGATTGCCATCCCGCTGCTCGCGATCGCCTGGATGCTCGCGTCTAATCTCTCCGCGCTCTTGATCCTGAACGAGCGGCGCAAGCTCGGCCTCATGCGCCTCCGCGGCGTGCCGGGCGCATTGCTCGGGCAAAGCCTGATGCTCTCGATCGGCGCCGGCGGCCTGATCGGCGGCGTTGCCGGCCTTCTGCTCGGCACGCTGCTGCCGCTTTTGCTTTACGAGCGCGGCACGCTCTCCTGGTCGGTGCTGGCGCACGTTCAGGGGCCGCTCCAGATGCTTTTTTTTCTCGTCGTCGGCCTGATTTTCGCCCTGTGGTCGAGCCGGCGTCTCGTGCGCTACGCGACCACGATCTCGCCGCTGGAGGCTTCGCGCCGCGTCGCGGCCTCCGAATCGGCCCAAGCGGGCATGCGCTTCGGCCCGCTGCAGTTCGCCGCGCTGCTCTTGGGCCTCTATAAGCTCGCGAGCTGGTCGCTCGACTTCGATCCGGCGCGCCACATCGCGCTCGCCGAGGACGCCTCCACATCGTGGGTTATCTTCGTCAGGACGATTCTCATGCTCGACCGCGCGCTCGACTTTGTCGCGCTGCCGCTCGTCGTCTACGGCCTCGTCGCGTTATTGGTATCGCGGCAGAGCTTGATGACCGCCTTGCTCGCCGGGGTCTCGCGTATTCTCGGCGGGCCGCTGCGCCGCCTGTCGCTCCGGCACATGTCGTTCAAGCCGCATCGCATCGCGAGCTTTCTCTTGATCGTCGCGCTGATGGCGAGCGTGAGCCTTTATCCCAGCATCGGCGCGCGATCGTTCGAGGACAAGGCGCTCCGCGGCGCGACGGTCGAGGTCGGAAGCGAGCTGCACATCGCGCTCGGCCCGGGCGATCTCGTGCCGGCGGAGAAGCTCGATCAGGGCCTCGGCGCGCAGGCCGAGGCGATCAGGAGCGCGGTCAAGGAGCGCCTCGGCGCCCTGCGCGACGACAACATCGTCTCGATCGATACGATCATCGAGGCGCTCTTGCCGGGGTTTTTCTTCCCCGGCTACGGCTTGAGCGGCGTGCCCCTCTATCTCATCGACGACCCGGAGCGCTATCTCAAGACCGTCTTCTTTGATGAGAAGCTCGGCGTCGGCGGAAATTTCAGCGCCATCGTGCGCGACTTGAAGACGGAAAAGGTCGCCGCCTCGCCGCCGGTGGCGGAGTTCTGGAACCTCACTTCCGGCGATCCGGTCCTGCTCGGCGCCGACATGGACAAAAAGCCCGTGCTCGTACCCGGCGGCGGCGTCATCGGCTTTCTCCCCGGCATGCCGCCGCGCAGCATCGCCGACCGGCAGAGCTTCGTCTCCGCGCGCATCGATTATCTCAATTACCTCTCCAGCAACGACGCCTATCTGGTCGCGACCGCGGACAACCCGAAGATCGCCAATCTCAAGGTGCTCGTGCCGCGGGTCCTGCTGCTCGTGCGCCTCAAGCGCGAAGCAGGCGCGGACGCGGCGGTGAAGACGATCGCCGGCGCGCTCCGCGCGCGCCCGCTGGAAGTGCGCGAGCTCGGCCGCGAACTCAAGAAAATCGGCGGCGACATGTTCATCTTCCTCGCGCTCGAAAACATGCGCATCTATCTCGCCGGCGGCATGCTGCTCGCGCTGATCGCGATCGCCGCGATCGCGCTGACCAATTACCTGGAGGACCGGCGCACGCTCGGCCTTTTGCGCGTGCGCGGCGCCTCGCCCAAGCTCCTGTTCAAATTCTTCGCCTCGATGCTGCTCGCGCCGGCGCTCGCCGGACTCGTGATCGGCGTTGTCATCGCCGCCGCCGCCGGCTTCGGCCTCACGAATCTCATCTGGAATCTCCGCGAGCTCAAGTCGGTCGTCCACCTGCTGCCGACGCATCTCGTGGTCTCGGGCGTGACGATCTGGATCGGCGCGGGGCTCTTCGTCGTGATCGGCGGTATCGCCCTGCTATTCAGCCTGTGGGTGTTCCGCCTCTCGGCGCGGGAGCGGATGCTGGAGTAGGTTTTTCGGAGGTCTTATGGCAGGCAACGGCTTTTTCACCAACCGCGGCGTCGACGTCAAGGTGGCGGCGCTCGCGAAGAGTTACCGCACCTCAGCGGAGGAGGTGCGCGCGCTCAAAGGGATCGACTGGCAGATCGCGGCCGGCGAGGCGATCGCGCTCATGGGGCCGTCGGGCTGCGGCAAGACGACGCTGCTGAATATCCTCGGCGGCGTCGATCACGCGTCCGCGGGGGAGATCGTCGTCGGCGGCGACAAGCTCGCAACGCTCGGCGAGCGCGAGCTCGAGCGCTACCGGCTGCTGAAGATCGGCTTCGTCTTCCAGTTTTTCAATCTGATCCCGACGCTCACTGCATTCGAGAATCTCGAGCTGCCGATGCTGATCGCCGGCACGGCGGCGGACGAGCGCGCGCGCCGCTGCGAGGGCTTGCTCGGCATGGTCGGCCTTGCTGAGAAGATGCACAAGCGGCCGGAAGAATTGAGCGGCGGCGAGCAGCAGCGCGTCGCGGTCGCGCTCGCGCTCGCCAACGACCCAGCGCTGATTCTTGCGGATGAGCCGACCGGCAACCTCGACACCGAGAACACCGCATCAATTTCGGCGCTGTTCGTCTCGCTCGCCGAGCGCTACGGTAAGACCGTCATCATGGCGAGCCACGACCCGAAGGCGGTCGAGCAGTTTAAGAAAGTCTATCATATGCGCGACGGGAGATTCGTCGCTTAAAGGGGGATTGCGATGAAACGCCGGATCCTCTTAATCGGATTATTCGCTTCGCTGGCCTTCGCCGCCGAGAGCAAATACAGCCAGCCGCGCTTTCCGTCGTATCTGAAAGCGCCGAAGTCGGTCGATGAGATCATGCCGTTCGCCCGCGCGGTGGCGCGCCAGACGACCGGTCTGCAGGGCGAAGGGCTGGGCAGCCTCAAGTCCGGCGAGTCGGTCGCGCTCGTGACCGAGGCGTCGTCGGACGACATGGTCGTCGACGCGATCCGCCGCGCGATGGACGAGCGCGGCGTCAAGCTCCACGTGCTTGCGAGCTATGAGCTCGCCGGTGTCAGCCGCGCCGACGCGCTCGAAGCGATCAAGGCGCGGCGCCAGACGACCGCCGAGCAGGGCTACATGGAGGCGCGCCGCTGGATGGAGGAGATGTTCCCCGACCCCGAAGTGCCGAAGAAGTGGCTCAAGGAGCGCCGGCCCGATCTCTACGAAACTCTCTACCCGCCGCGCGCCGAGCTGTCGGAGAAGG
>Ga0075425_100000450_pt1 | contig 38366 bp, 27 predicted proteins | sample SoiMethybrSBSTD4_FD_75300 | JGI IMG/M metagenome (GOLD analysis project Ga0075425, IMG submission 75300) | Bulk soil microbial communities from a Populus tree surrounding site in Tennessee, USA - Soil MetaG P. TD hybrid SBSTD4 | ecosystem: Environmental > Terrestrial > Soil > Tree plantation... | reverse complement strand
TGGCGCGGCTGAATCGAAATACATCGATCTAAAGACTCACCGTGACGAGCAGCAGTGGTCGCCAGTGGTTTATTTCGATCGTCCGCGCTGCATTCTGTGCTATCGCTGCGTACGTGTTTGCGGCGAGGCGATGGATGTTTGGGCGCTTGGCGTCGATAACCGGGCCGTCAACTCGACCATCGTACCCAACCAGAAAGATCATCTCGAATGCGAAGAATGCGGAATGTGCATCGACATTTGCCCGGTGGGTGCGCTTACTTCCGGCGCCTATCGCTATAAGACGCGCCCGTGGGAGATGACGCACGTAGGCACAACCTGCACTCATTGCGCCGATGGATGCAAGACTACGCTGGGCGTACGACGCTCTGACACCGGGATGGAGATTGTTCGCGGCGACAATCGCGACAAGAGCGGGATTAACGGAGATTTTCTCTGCATCAAGGGACGTTATGCGTTTGACTTCGCACACCATGAAGACCGGCTGACTCAGCCTCTGGTACGCAAGAATGGCCGTCTGGTTCCCGCAACCTGGGAAGAAGCGTTCGAAGTGGTTGGGAAAAAGTTCAAAGAGATTCTTGATCGAGAAGGTGGGCGGGCGATCGGAGTGATAGGTTCGACCCGGACTACCAACGAAGAAAACTATCTGCTGCAGAAATTCGCGCGTGTGGTGCTCGGGACCAATAACATCGATCATCATCGGACCGCGGATCTGCCGGCGTTCGCGGCGGCGATTGCCCAAAGTCAAGATCCCCACCCTCCCGCAAAAAACGCGGGAAGGATGGGGCACCCAAATGCGAGTTTGACCGCTTCCATGCGCGACGTTTACAACGCCCCTGCGATTCTGCTCATTGGCAACGATCCGACTGATGAACATCCGTTGCTGGCGTGGCAAATTCGAAACAATGTTCGCCTGCACAATGCGCGGCTGTACGTGGTTAATACTCGTTCGATCAAGCTGCAGCGGCAGGCGACCGCGTTCTCGCAAATCCCGACGGAAACATACAACAGTTTTGCCGCATTTCTATCCAGCGGAGCTGCGAGTGCCGACCAGCTTTTGCCTTGGGGAGAATTAGCCGAGTTGCGGAAGAGGCTTCTGGCAGAGCAGAACCTGGTAATCATTTTTGGCTCGGAAGTTGCCGCTGCAGCGATTTCTTCGCTCGCGAAATTCGCTGCCAGCGTTCCTGGCGCCAAACTTGTCTGCCTGGCCGATTACGCGAACTCCCGTGGTGCGGCGGATATGGGGCTTTACCCCGATCTCCTGCCCGGCTACTTCCCTGTTTCCCAAGCCAGCAAGCACTACAGCGAATGGGGCACGGTTCCTTCGCAGCCGGGGCTGAGCATTCCGCAAATGTTCGACGCCGCAAAATCCGGCAGCCTGAAAGCACTGTACGTGATCGGAGCGAATCCATTCGCTCGCCTGGATGTTGGCCCAGCGACGCTGAAGAACACATTCGTTGTCGCGCAGGACATGTTCCTGACCGAAACCGCCAGTCTTGCTGACGTGGTGCTGCCCGCGGCCAACGCGTATGAAAAATCCGGGTCCTTCACCAATACCTGCGGCGATATTCAGCTGCTCAAGAAAGCCGGCGAGATCGCTAGTACCAAATCGGATTTTGAGATGATTGTCCGCATCGCCGATGCGATGGGATTCGATGTCCACAAACTGGTTCCTTTCGGAAGCGGCGTGCGATCCGACATGGGCCAGTCGCGCGGGGCACAGTCCGGCGAGGCCGACCAGCACGCCGTGTGGCTGGAGGCGCACGGGCTTGAGCCGAAGACAAATCCGTTCGATCCTATGGCGACGCTCGATGAAATTCAGCGGCTGGTGCCCGGCTACGACGTATCGAGAATGGAATTGATCGCTGGTAATGATCAGCACACTTCCATCGAAGCGATGGGACCGGGTGCAAAACAGGAGTCGAGCGAAATCCTTCCTTCGAAGAACAACTTGTTTACGTCCGGAACATTGGGGCGGTATTCGAACACATTGAATTCTGTCATTGAGAACAAGAATCCCCAGCCGGCGGAAGTGCCAGCCGACTGAAGGTAGTTGGGTAAATTTTGTAACTAAGTAATTTCAAACAATCAAATGGGCGCAACGATCTCAAATCTCCCAGTTACCAAATTTCCCAATTACTCAATTGAAAGACGCTAATTGAGCATACTCACCTTCATCATCGTTTCGGTCATTAAGATTGCGCTGGTGATCTTCGTTCTGCTCACCGCGGTGGCGTATACCGTGTGGCTGGAGCGCAAGGTCGTTGGCCACATGCAAAACCGCTGGGGACCCACGCGGGTCGGGCCATTCGGGCTGCTGCAGCCAGCGGCCGATGGGATCAAATTCTTATTCAAAGAAGACCTGACTCCGCCACACGTATACCGGCCGCTTTACATTGCTGCGCCCATGATCGCGGTGATCTTTGCTATCACCTCGATTGCGGTGATTCCGTTCGGCAACTGGATTAACCTGGGCCCTATCTACACTCCGCTGCAGATCACGGACGTGAACATCGGGCTGCTTATCGTGCTTGGCATCACCTCACTCGGCGTGTATGGAGTGGCCTTGTCCGGCTGGTCGTCGAACAGCAAATATTCGCTGTTAGGCGGATTGCGGGCGAGCGCGCAAATGGTCAGCTACGAAATCGCGCTCGGGCTTTCGCTGGTCGGCGTGCTGATTCTCGCCGGGACGTTCAGCCTGCGGGGAATCGTGGACGCGCAGGCCGGCCATTTCTGGGGTTTTATTCCCAACTGGTTTATTTTCCGTGGCGGACAGTTCGTCGCCTTCTTCATCTATTTGACGGCGGCGTACGCTGAAACGAATCGAATTCCATTCGATCTACCCGAAGCCGAGACGGAACTGGTCGCCGGATATCACACCGAATACAGCTCCATGAAGTTCGCGATGTTCTTCATGGCGGAATACGCCAATATGATCACCGTCGCGTGCATTGCGTCATTGATGTTCCTGGGCGGATGGCGCGGGCCGGTATTCGGTCCCGGCTGGCTGCAGGAACTTCTGCCCGTGTTCTGGTTCTTGCTGCGCGTGGTTGCATTTCTGTTTGTCTATATTTGGGTGCGCGGTACGTTGCCGCGCTTTCGTTATGACCAACTGATGGCCTTCGGATGGAAGTTTCTGTTGCCGCTGGCGATTGCGAATCTGGTGATTACAGCGTTAGTGGTGGCGGTGACATAGCAGATTGTGAAATTGGGAAATTTCGTAATTGGGTAATTGAGAACCAAAAACCTGACGGAACGGGGTTGTTGTAGTTCTTCAATTACGAAATTACTCAATTACAAAATTACCCAATTTCTTCAATGTTGCATTTAGTCCTATTCTCGGTGTTCGGCATCATCTGCGTCGGCGCAGCAGTGAACCTGCTCGTCCAGCGGCATCCGATCAACAGCGCGCTGTCGCTGGTCGTCGTGATGGGCACGTTAGCGGTGGAGTATCTACTGCTCGGCGCGGAGTTCGTTGCTGCGGTGCAGATAATCGTCTACGCCGGAGCGATCATGGTGCTGTTTGTCTTCGTCATCATGTTGCTGAACGCGGGCGAGGAAGAGGAGACGCAAGGCAGCCACGTCGCAACCCTGGTCGGAATTCCTGGCATGCTGGGCGTGACCGTGCTTATCTGCTGGGGGCTGCTGCGCAGCGATCAGGGCAAAGTCGCTCTCGGAGTTACGCCCGACGCCACACAAGCCTTCGGCAATCCCAGCAGCATCGCTCAACTGCTGTTTCATGATTTTTTGCTGCCCTTCGAAGTTACGTCAATTTTGGTGCTGATCGCAATCATGGGCGCCGTGGTCTTGGCGGCGCGCCCCGAGTCCGCTCAAGAAAAGAAGGAGGCCTGAGTGGTACCGCTCTCGCTCTATCTGGTGCTCAGCGCGATCTTGTTCGCCTGCGGAGTCACCGGATTCTTGATCAAGCGCAACATCATCACGATTTTCATGTCGATTGAGCTGATGCTCAACGGCGTGAATCTTTCCTTCGTCGCGTTCGCTGCTAAATGGCAGAACCTCAGCGGGCAGGTGTTCGTCTTCTTCGTGATGGTGGTTGCGGCGGCCGAAGCGGCAGTAGGACTGGCCATTATCATCGCGGTTTTTCGTACGCGTGGGACTCTGAATATCGATCAGGTAAACCTGCTCAAACTATGATGCCCGATCTCCATCTTTGGCTGATTCCGTTACTTCCGCTCGCGGGTGCGGCCATCAACGGCCTCCTGGGAAAGCGATTTTCGCGCGGAGTTGTCACGGCCGTGGCGCTGACGTTTTGCGGTGCCGCGTTCGTGATGGCTTTGTGGGTTGCGGCCCAGGTCTTCTTCTCTTCCCTGCCACTGCCGCATATTGAGAACGTCGCAACTTGGCTGCGGTCGGGCGATTTCAGCGTGGACTACTCCTTTGCCCTCGACCAACTTTCGCTCGTCATGCTACTGGTCGTGACCGGCGTCGGGTTTCTTATCCATATTTATTCCGTCGGATACATGTGGACCGAAGGCGGCTTCTACCGCTTCTTCTCCTACCTGAACCTGTTCATGTTTTTCATGCTGACGCTGGTGCTCGCCAGCAACTACCTGCTGATGTTTATCGGCTGGGAGGGCGTTGGCCTGGCGTCGTATCTGCTGATCGGGTTCTGGTTCACGCGGGATTCCGCCGCTGCAGCAGGCAAGAAAGCATTCATCGTTAACCGCATTGGCGACTTCGGATTCTTGATCGCGCTCTTTCTGATGATCAAGCATTTCGGCTCTCTGGATTTTCAGACTGTCTTTGACGCCGCGAAGCCTTACGCAGCGGAAACCAGCGGAATTGGATTTCTCACCGCAATCGCACTTCTGCTTATGGTTGGCGCTTGCGGAAAATCTGCGCAGATTCCGTTATACGTCTGGCTGCCAGATGCCATGGAAGGCCCCACGCCTGTATCCGCATTGATTCACGCGGCAACCATGGTCACCGCCGGCGTTTATATGGTCGCTCGTTCGCACGTGATCTTCGAGCACGCCCCGAGCGCGATGATGGTGGTGGCAATCATCGGTACCCTCACCGCATTTTTCGCCGCCACTATTGGCATTGCCCAGACCGACATCAAGAAGGTCCTCGCCTACTCGACGGTCTCGCAGCTCGGATACATGTTTATGGCTTGCGGCGTCGGTGCGTTTTCGGCGGGGATTTTCCATCTGATGACGCATGCATTCTTCAAGGGTCTGCTCTTTCTCGCGGCCGGTTCGGTCATCCACGCCGTAGGCGGTGAACAGGACATGCGCAAGATGGGCGGCTTGTGGAAGAAGATTCCATGGACTTGGATCACCATGCTGATCGCCACCTGCGCAATCGCCGGAATCCCGTTTCTTTCCGGGTTTTATAGCAAAGACGAAATATTGTGGCGCGCATACCAGATGAACTGGGTGTACTGGCTGGTCGGCGTGACCACGGCCTTCATGACTTCGTTCTATATGTTCCGGCTGATGTTCATGACGTTTGCGGGTGAATATCGCGGAACGGCGGAATCGCACGAGCCCGCGGACCACGCAGGTCCTTTGGATGCGGGAGCGCCCGCGCCGCATGGTCACGGGCACGGCGGCATTCACGAGAGCCCGTGGGTGATGCTCGGCCCGCTGGTTATTCTTGCTCTTCTTTCAATTTGCGGCGGTTGGATCGGAGCACACCGGATCGAGCAGTTCCTTTCGCCCGCGACTGGATCGGTACAGACGGTTGCCGAGCCATCGGCTGCAGCCGAGTCCGCGTTGGGGCCGCCAGCTTCATCTCCGGCAGAGGAAAGCGGGCGCGAAACCCTGCTGACGGGAGTCTCCGTCGCTGCGGGCCTGCTTGGTTTGCTCCTGGCGTGGCTTCTCTACTCCCGCATGCCCGGGCTTCCCGACCGCATTGCGGCTTCAGCCCAAGGTTTGTACAGCGCAGTCGCGAACAAATATTGGATCGATGAACTCTACGCCACAATTTTGGTCAAGCCTTTGATAGGGATCTCGCGGGTGGTTTTTTGGCGCACCGTCGATCAAGGCCTGATTGATGGAACGCTCCACGCAAGCGCCGACAGCGCGCGCGAACTGTCCGATGAAGTACGGCACATGCAGTCGGGCAATCTTCGGTCTTATGCCGGATGGATCGCAATTGGCGCAACCGCAGTGATCGCATACATGGTCTGGGTGGGTACAAGGTAATGACGAACGGACTCGATGCCATGATTCTGACGCTGATCACCTTCGTCCCCGCCGCGGGGGCACTACTGCTGCTGGTTTTCCCGCGCCGAGATCGTGACATTCGTCTGTTCGCTCTGGTGATTTCGCTGCTCAGCTTTGTTTTGTCTTTGCATCTGCCGGCGCACTTTCGCCACGACCAGCCGGCTTTTCAGTTCGAGCAGAACTACTCGTGGATCTCGACTCCCAACATTCACTACCACCTCGGGATCGACGGCATCTCCATGTGGCTGGTACTGCTTACAACGTTTCTTACTCCGTTGTGCGTTCTGATTTCCTGGAAGTCGATTCACGAGCGGGTAAAAGAATTTTTCATCATTCTGTTGGTGCTTGAAACCGGACTGATTGGCGTGTTCGTTGCGCTCGACCTGTTCCTCTTCTACTTCTTCTGGGAAGCAACCCTGATTCCGATGGCTCTTCTGATCGGAGTTTATGGGCACGAACGTCGAATCTACGCAGCCGTCAAGTTCTTCCTGTACACCATGGTCGCATCAATGTTCATGCTGGCGGGGATTCTATGGCTCTACGCTAAGACCGGCAGCTTTGATTTTGTGACCATCCAAGCCGCGATCCGTAACGGCGGAGCCGAAGGCTTTTCGGGAGCGGCACAATGGCTGTTCCTGGGATTCTTTATCGCGTTCGCGGTGAAAGTTCCACTGTTTCCTTTCCACACATGGTTGCCGGACGCGCACGTGGAAGCTCCTACCGCGGGTTCCGTCTTGCTGGCGGGCGTCCTCCTGAAGATGGGAACCTACGGAATGCTGCGTTTCAATCTTGGACTCTTCCCTGAGCAATCGCGAAACAACGCAGACTGGATTGCCGTTCTGGCGCTGATTGGGATCGTTTACGGCGCGCTGGTGGCGATGGTACAGCCCAACATGAAGAAGCTGATCGCGTATTCCTCGATCAGCCACTTGGGATTTGTAGTGCTGGGAATCTTCAGCTTCACCCAAGCAGGGCTGAACGGCGCAGTCTTCGTGATGCTGGCGCATGGAATTTCGACTGGCGCCTTGTTCATGCTGGCCGGAATTCTTTATGAGCGGCGGCACACTTACGAAATCTCCGAATTCGGCGGCCTGGCTACACCGATGCCGAAATATTCCACTTTCTTTCTATTCGTCGTTCTCGCATCGGTGGGATTACCGTTGCTGAATGGCTTTATCGGCGAGTTCCTGGTACTGAGCGGCGCCTTCCAGGCAAAGATGTGGTGGGGAGTGGTGGGCGCGACTGGCGTGATCTGGAGCGCGTGCTATTTGCTTTGGATGTACCAGCGCATCTTCTTCGGCAGCCGCCTGCTCGACGTGAACAAGCAACTGCCTGACTTGAACCTGCGGGAGCGGGTGGCACTCTGGCCCGCGGCAGTCATGGCTCTGGTGATGGGGGTTGCTCCCGTGCTCTGGCTTAATGTGATCGATCCCGCCGTGCACAATGCGCTTGTTCCGTTCGCTCAATTTGCCAGCAGGCTGGTGGTGCGATGACGCTTCTCCTCCAAGTTGTGCCCGGCCTCCCGCAGGGCATAGATTACATCCGCATCCTGCCGGAGATCGTGCTCTCGATTTTCGGCATGCTGGTAATGCTGCTCGATCCCATCATGGACGAGCGGCGCAGCCAACGCACCTTGGGCGGAATAGCACTCATCGGCGCAATTGCAGCGCTCGCAGCGACTGTGTTCCAGGGACAGCAGCAGTACTGGGGTTTCGGCTTCTGGAACATGGTGAAGGTCGATGCCTTCAGCGTCTTCTTTCATTTCATCGTCGCTGCGGTCACAATTATCGTCATCCTCAGTTCGTATGAATACATGGAAGTACAGCAGATTCGCGCCGGGGAATACTACGGATTGGTGCTGTTTGGCGCGGTCGGTATGGCCCTGATGTCGTCGGCGATGGAGCTGGTACTGATCTTCATCGCGCTGGAAATTTCGTCCATCGCGACGTACATCCTTGCCGGATTCCGGCGCAAGTCAGCGATCAGCAGTGAATCGTCGGTCAAATACTTTCTGCTGGGATCATTTGCCACTGCATTTTTTCTCTATGGCGTCGCGCTGATGTTCGGCGCAACTGGATCGACCAGCATTGCAAGAATCGGCGAGGCGCTACGGCCATATTCCGCTGGCCACTCCGGGCCAATTCTTGCGTATCTCGGCATCGCATTGATGTTTGTGGGACTTGGCTTCAAGGTTGCCGCGGCACCGTTCCATGTCTGGACGCCGGATGTATATGAAGGCGCGCCATCGCCGGTTGTGGGATTCATGTCCACTGCGCCGAAAGCGGCTGTGTTCGCGGTGCTGCTCCGAATCATGTTCGAGGCGAATACTCCGGAGCCGGCTCGGGTCTGGCTGATCTGGGTCGCGGCCGCGCTTTCAATGACGATTGGAAACATCGCGGCCCTCGTCCAGGACAACGTCAAGCGGCTGCTGGCGTATTCATCCATCGCCCACGCTGGATATTTGCTGATCGCATTCGCCAGCGCACCGGCGAACGGAATTCCGGCGGCGATGTTCTATGCGGCGTCTTATGCCGCGATGAATGTCGGCGCCTTCGCGGTAGTTGGGCATTTTGCCAGCGCAGGAGAACGCTACGTCAGCCTCGAAGACTATTCCGGACTCGGAAAGCGCTCGCCGATCCTGGCTGGCATTCTCACAATATTCTTGTTGTCGCTGATTGGAATTCCAGCCACGGGCGGCTTCTTGGCGAAGCTTTACGTCTTCAGCGCTGCATTGCAGAGTAGGCCTATGCAAGCCAACCACCCGCTGGTTGGCTTAGTCATCATCGGCGTCATCAACAGCGGAATCGCCTCTTATTACTATTTGCGGCTGATCGTCTTCATGTACATGCGGGAAGCGCGCGAGGATGCTCCGGTCACGCCAATTCCCGTGGGACTTGGGTTAGCGCTGGGGTTGAGCCTGGCAGTGACAATCTATCTCGGTGTTCTTCCCAATCGAGTGCTGGAGTACGCCGGGCGCTCGGTTGATCTGCTGCGCTGATGGAAGCTATAAGGGGTAACAGGCTTGCCTTGAGAAATGCATTTTCTCCTTTAATTTGAATATCGTTACCGTCCGGATGAAACTCCCGACACTTGCGTTGTTGACAGTGTTCAGCGCACTCCGTGCACTAGGAAGCACTCCTGCCGAAAACCGCGATGTCCGAGTGCAGAACAGTGGCAACCCGCGCCCCAAACTGATTTTTGCTTGCGATAAGCCGACCAGTGGCCTCGATGCACTCTTCACACCCGAGCTGATTGCCGACTTGAAAGAACTCAAAGCTGGCGTTGCCCTGTCAACCTCGGATTTCACTCCCGAACGCGCCAGGCTCGTGCGCAAACTAAACGCAGCCGGCATTCCGATGACGGCCTGGCTGGTGTTGCCAACAGACGAGGGCTATTACGTCAACGCCAGCAACGCACTACAAACGACGGCCCGTTTCCAGCAGTTTGATCAATGGACAGCCGATAACAGCCTACGCTGGGCCGCGCTCGGCCTGGATATCGAGCCGACGCTGGCGGATTTCGCGAAGCTCGCAGGCAACAAGGGGCAACTGCTGGCGCTGATGCTGCGCCGTGGTTTCGATTCAAGCCGGGTCCGGCTCCCGCGCGAAGCCTACTCCGCGCTTATTGAGCAGATGCAGGGGCGAGGCTATTACGTGCAAACGTACCAACTTCAGTTCATTGCCGATGAACGTAGGGCACACACAACGCTGCTTGAGAGATTGTTTGGCATTGTGGATGTGCGCGGCAATGAGGAGCTGTTGATGCTTTATACAAGTTTCACTCACGCCGCCGGCGCAGGCATTATTTGGGAGTATGGCCCGGATGCCCAGGCAATCGCAATCGGCAGCACTGCAGCCAGCGGCGATCCCTCCGCGGATGCTAAATTCCCTCCGCTGAACTGGGATGAGTTTCTCCGCGACGCAATCGTGGCCCACCGTTTCTCAGAACCGGTGGGTATCTACAGCCTTGATGGCTGTGTGCGTCAAGGGTTCATAAGCAGACTGAAGACCGTGGACTGGAACCAGCCGACGATCATTCCCGGCGCTTCAGTGGCGAAAGCCGCAAAGTTTCGCACGGTTATTTTTGCGGTTCTCTGGGTTGGCTCTCACTTGATCTATTTAGTCGCAGGCTTTCTGCTCGCGATTGCGCTGTTGGTTCGTGCAATCGTGAGGCGGCGCCGGCAAAAACGAGCGGCCGAAGAGCTGCGGCAGCATTTTCAGCAAGAAGTCTAATTTCACACCTTCACCGTCGGCATCTCCGCGCTCACCAGCTTGATCTTTGGCTCGCCGTTCAGGACAGCCATGATTTCTTTCATAACGTGGTCGTCCGTCTCGCTGGCCTTTCCGAGTTCCACAGGAAAGCGGATTACGGCTTCAATTCCCGACCCGGTGTAGCGCATGTGTACCTTCGGTCGAAGTTCGGCGGAAGAGACTGAGTTGAAATTTCTTTCCATATTCTGCCGCTGCGCTTCGATGTTTTCGCGATACTCCTCGAGCGCTTGATCCACGGCTTGCGTGATTCGTTGTTTTGCGCTGGCGTAATCGGTTTCAGCCGCAAGCGTCAACTTCACTTCATGCCATATAAAATTCGTTCCCGGTATCTGCTTGAACACTCCTGCTGTGGGCTGAAAGACAATCGAATTTGAAAATGCGACCACGCGCCCTGTGGGCTGCATATCTCCTGCCCCGCCGAGTTCCACGATGTGCATCCGAACCAAGCCTATGTCCACCACCTCGCCGGTCACATCGCCAATCTGCACACGATCACCCACACGAATCCCGTATTTTCCAATGAGAAAGAAATAGGCGACAACGGAAACGATCACGTTCTGTAATGCGACTGCTACCCCAGCTGTAATCAGCCCGGCAAAAGTGACGGCCGAGCCGAGTTGAGTGGCAAAGGTCATGAGAACGATCAGTCCGATCGCCACCCACAGGACAATCCGGCGAAGCAGAAGGAACTGGTAGCGGCGGCGCGCATCATGAACATAGCGGAACGTCGTTTGGCGCCAGATTTCCCCAATTCCAAAAACTGCTGCCACAAGTATCAGCAATACACCGAGTCGCAGCAGCAGCTGCCGTAACTCGTCCCGAGCCTCGTGTTTGACCGCGTCATGCCAGTTGCTCAACGTTCGTTGATAGATGTCCAGCAGAACGTTGATCTTGCTCAGCGGCAGAAGCTGCGTTGAAGTCTGCTTAAACTGTACGGTCAAGGTATCGAGTTGCTGTCTTTGCTGAGCAAGTTGAGCGGGAGTTGCCGTGTCAGCGGCGGCGAAGACCTGGTCTCCCTGTTGCATCAGCGCGCGCATGGAGTCTAAAAGTGGTTTTCGAAGCTCTTTAGCGTCTTGTCGCAAGTCTCCGGTTGCGGAGATCTGATCCTTCAAAGTCCGGCTTTTGCCGGAAAGGTTGAGCAAGTCAGAAGCCAGGCCCCAAATACCCGACGGCTGCAGCTTCTTTGCTACCGCGGTTGCCGTGGTTGCCGCGGGCTCCGCGGCGGTTTCGTTCTGAGTGGCGCCCGCAGGGTGGCTCAGAGATGCAGGCACTGAGCGCGCAAGCTCCTCAACTTGCGCCCGTAATCCGACTCCGCCGCCGGAACTGTTGCTGGTGCTCACGAACTCAACCATGCTCTGAAGAGCGTCGCGCCGGGCCTGAATCAGCCCCACTTCGCTTTCAAGCTCGGCTACCTGCGCCTCGAGAATGGTTCTCTTTGCCGGGGACGCGGTGGCCAGCTTGGCGCGCGTCGACTGCAGCTCTGATTGGGTGTCCTGAAGCTGCTGATCGGCCTTCTGAGCAGCCTCGACCAGGTGCTGGTACTGGTCCGGCGACGCAGATTTGGCGGGTTGCTGTGCCCGCTTCTTTGCCAACAGTTGCGCCTGGGATCGCGCGTAGTCGAAGGCAAGCTGCACCACCTGATCGGCTACCCGATGGTTCTCCTGATAAAAAGTCACATCTGAGGGCTGCGTTGCCAGTTGCTGTTCGACCGCAAGCTCGCGATACCAGGAGATTGTGTGGCTGAGGAATCGAATAATCTGCGCAGGGTCCTGCGCAACCGAAGATGAACCCGACGTCGCAACGCCACTGTTTTGGCTGGAACCACAGAGTGAAAGGAGTACAGTCGCAAACAGCAGCGCGATCCTGTGGCGGCAAATTCTCATGGTCAGAGAAGAACCTCGCCCCTGGGGCGAAACACTCAGTTTAACTCCCTCGAATGTGACCATGCGCGCTGGAAGGGCACCTCTGCGAGCCCGCGGTTGGCCAGGCTTCCAGCTCTGTTAAATGCCATTCAAATTACCCAACTGTTAACCCCTGGTTCATCGTCCTTTAACCGTCCCGGTCTTTAAATCACATGTAAGACAGACTGCACAGAGGAGAACAACTTGAAAAGGTACTTCCCTGTTTTGGCGCTGCTTTTAGTGGGAATTCCCGCGGTGGCGCAAACGAAGCTAAACGCCGCCGGCGCTACATTCCCTTATCCCATCTATTCCAAGTGGTTTAACGAGTATCACCAACAGCATCCAGAAATTGAGATCAATTATCAATCGATCGGCAGCGGAGGCGGCATTGCTCAATTGAAGGCCGGCACCGTGGATTTCGGCGCAAGTGACATGCCCTTGAAGGACGACGCGGTCAAACAGATGCCTATGCCCATCCTTCAACTCCCAACGGTGTTGGGATCGATCGTCCCCGCGTATAACATTCCCGGGGTGAAAGAGGAACTGAAGTTCACTCCGCAGATCATCGCCGGCATCTATCTGAACGAGATCACCAGCTGGAACGATAAGGCCATCGCTGCGGCGAACCCCGGTGTCAAGCTTCCCAACACCTCGATTGTTGTGATACACCGTTCCGACGGCAGCGGCACCACTTTCGTTTTCACCGATTACCTTTCCAAGATCAGTTCGGAGTGGAAATCGAGAGTGGGCAGCAGCACCTCGGTGAGCTGGCCGGTGGGACTCGGCGCGAAGGGTAATGAAGGCGTGGCCGGGATGATCCGCCAGATGGAAGGCGGCTTCGGCTACGTGGAATTGATTTATGCCCTGCAGAACAAAATCACATTCGGGCCGGTACAAAACGCCTCGGGAAATTTCGTCAAAGCCAGCCTAGAGTCGACGACTGCGGCGGCTGCGGGAGCAAAGATGGTGGGTGAGGACTTCCGGGTCTCCATTACTAATGCGCCAGGCAAGGATGCGTACCCGATCGCAAGCTTCACTTACCTGTTGATTCCCAAGCAGTGGAAAGATGGAACCAAACAGAAGGCAACGTTTGGTTTCCTGGACTGGATGCTGAATAGCGGCCAGAGCATGATTACGCAATTGAATTATGCGCCGCTGCCGGACGCCGTCAAGGAGAAGGAACTGGCGGTGATTAAGGCTATTCAGTAGGGGTTTCAGATCGAGATGGGCCACCGCTAGCGTGGCCCGTCCGGAAATGCGATTCATCATCCTTTAATAAAGGCATTGCTAAGTTCGAGAGTGGCCAGCGACCTTGCCCTCTCCCTCAAGCCGGCAACTCAGGAGCACTGGGCGTAATGGGAGCAGCACCTGAGAGGAGAAACCCATATTGCTACCGCAAGCAACCGGGCACGCGGTCGGGTCGGCATCCAAGAAACCCATGGGCACATCCGAATCACCTAAGATCTCGCTTGTGACCACCTCACAGAGAGTCCCGTCCTGGCAGCGGTCCTTCTTCAACACGGATAATGCCTTCCGCGGGCTGATGTTGATCGCGGCTCTGGCGATCCTGGGGATAGTTGGACTGATCATCTCTGAACTGATGCAGCGCTCGGGGATGGCCTGGCACGCATTCGGTTTTCACTTCTTCTTTGGCAGCGAATGGGACCCGGTTTCCGGAGGGTTCGGGGCGCTTCCCTTTATTTACGGAACGATAGTTTCATCTCTTGTGGCGCTGGTCATTGCTGTACCGCTGGCGGTTGCGGTCGCGGTCTTTGTGACCGAGATGTGCCCCAAGCCTTTGCGAAAGCCAATTTCCTATGCCACCGAACTGCTGGCGGCGATTCCCAGTGTCATTTACGGACTATGGGCCGTGTTCATTCTGGTCCCCCTGCTTCGCGTTTACGTTGATCCCTGGCTGATGAAGTATTTCTCGTGGACTGGTCTGTTTGCAGGTCCTGCCTACGGCATCGGCATGCTGGCTGCCGGCGTAGTGATGGCTATCATGATCATCCCGATTATCTCTTCCATCACCCGCGAAGTGCTGGTAGTAGTCCCGCAACCTCAGCGAGAGGCAGCGCTGGCACTGGGCGCTACCCGCTGGGAAATGATTCGTATGGCGGTCTTGCGCAATGCGCGGGCTGGAATCATGGGCGCTGTGATACTGGGGCTAGGCCGGGCGCTTGGGGAAACGATGGCCGTAACCATGGTGATCGGCAACAATCCTGCGATCGCAAAGTCTCTGTTAGCTCCTGGCTATACCATGGCTAGCGTCATCGCAAACGAGTTCAACGAAGCCACCAGCGACCTTCACCGGAGCGCCCTGATCGAGATCGGCCTGGCGCTATTTCTGCTCACCATCATTGTGAATATTCTCGCGGGGCTGTTGGTCTGGACGGTCACACGAGGTACGCCAGCGAGGACCAATGCCTAAGGGACAGATCAGCCTTCGTCGCCAACTGACCGACCGCTTCTTCACCGGCTTGGCTGCGGGTTTATCTGTGATCGTCGTCTGCGCGTTGGTCGCGATTTTGGCCTATCTGGTGCTCAGAGGCGCAGGTTCTCTGGGCTGGTCTTTCCTGACACAGACTCCCAAGCCGGTTGGAGAAGCCGGCGGAGGAATGGCCAACTCATTGATTGGTTCCATCATGATTCTGGGCATCGCCAGCATATTCGGAGTGCCGGTTGGAATCGGCGCTGGGGTTTACCTGGCAGAATACGGGCGCAATCGGCTTGGGCAGTTGGTCAGGTTCACTGCCGATGTTTTGAACGGAGTACCGTCCATCGTGATTGGCCTGGTCGCTTACGGCTTGGTGGTCGTACCCCAAAGACACTTCTCCGCGTTTGCAGGTGGAGTGGCGTTGGCCATCATGATGGTTCCAACCGTCGCCCGCACTACTGAGGAAATGCTTCTGCTGGTGCCCCATGCGGTGCGCGAAGCAGCTTTTGGCCTGGGTGTACCGCAGTGGCGCACAACCGTTTCTATAACGATCCCCACGGCCCGCGCTGGGATAATCACCGGCGTCATGCTGGCATTCGCGCGTGTTGCCGGAGAGACAGCGCCCTTGATGTTCACCGCATTCGGAAACCAGTTCTGGAGCTTCAGCGCGAACCAGCCGATTGCAGCATTGCCGCTGCAGATTTTTACTTATGCGATTACCCCCTATGACGACTGGCACCGTCAGGCCTGGGCGGGAGCGCTGATGTTGGTGATGCTGATCGTGGGGACGACCACACTGGTCCGGTTCGTTTTTATGCGTCGTATGCTGGGAGGAGCTCGCTAAATCGCATGGCAACTGCAGTCGACGTCCGCGATCTTAAGGCGTGGTTCGGCAAGACCGAGGCCCTGCATGGGATCAATATTGCCATTGAATCAAAGCATGCCACCGCAGTGATTGGGCCGTCGGGTTGCGGCAAATCGACCTTCATCCGCTGCTTGAACCGCATGCACGAAACCAATCCCGAAGCCACGGCCGACGGTGAAGTCAAAATCGGCGGCGACGATATCTACGCCATGCCGGCGGTGGACGTACGTCGGCGTGTAGGCATGGTGTTTCAAAAACCAAACCCTTTCCCGACGATGACCATTTACGACAATGTGGCCGCCGGCCTGAAGCTGAACGGCTCACATAAACGCAGAACCCTTGACGAAGCTGTCGAACACTCCCTGCAGAAAGCTGCGCTTTGGGATGAAGTAAAAGATGTGTTGAAGAAGAAATCTGGGGCAAGCCTTTCCGGCGGACAACAGCAGCGGCTTTGTATTGCGCGTGCGCTGGCAGTCAAACCCGAAGTTCTTTTGATGGATGAACCAGCATCGGCTTTGGATCCCATTTCGACGGCCAAGATCGAAGACCTGATTTTTGAGTTGAAGCAGCAACTCACTATCGTTATCGTTACTCATAATATGCAGCAGGCTTCGCGAGTTGCGGAGTTCACCGGCTTTTTCCTGATGGGCAACCTGGTGGAGTTCGACCGGACAGAGAAAATCTTTACCAATCCCTCGGACAAACGCACGGAAGATTACATTACGGGCAGGTTCGGATGACACGCATTCGCTTCCATCAGGAACTCGACGAACTCAAGCATCGCATTCTCGCCATGGCGGGCATGGCGGAGCAGGCGATCGATCTCGCAGTACAGGCTTATTCCCTGCGCGACTTGGCGCTTTGCAAACGCGTGCTGGATAACGAGTCCGCAATCAACCGGGCCGAGCGCGAAGTGGATGAGCTGGCGATTGACCTGCTGGCGATGCAGCAGCCCATGGCCGTCGATCTGCGCTTCATCCTCGCCGTCATCAAGATCAACGCCGACCTGGAGCGCGTGGGCGACCAGGCGGTCAACATTGCCCAACGGGTGATGAACATGATCGAGCTTTCGGCCACCGATCTGCCGGTGGATATTCCCGCCATGGCTGGGCGCGTCCGCGCCATGGTACGCGACGCGCTGCGTTCGTTCATCGAAGGCGATACTGAACTTGCCAAACATGTGCTAGAAGCCGACGACGAAATCGACCGCATGAACCACGAGGCCTTTGCTCAACTTTCTCGCTGTATGCAGACCAAGCCGGACAGCGCCGCGCAGGCGCTGGATGCACTCTCAATCGCACGAAACTTGGAGCGGGTTGCCGACCATGCCACCAACATTGCGGAAGACGTCATATTCTGGGTCAGAGGCGCCGATGTTCGACATGGAGCGGGGCACAGTTTTGCGGGAAGCTGAAACCGGCGCGCCCCAGCCGCTGAACCCGACGATATTCATCCTCGAAGATGACCCGGATATCGCGGGGCTTCTCAAGCACCATTTGCAAGCCGCCGGCTACGGGATCTCGTGGTTCCCTATGAGCGGAGGACTGCTGGACGAGATGTATGCCCGCCGTCCAGCGCTTGTGATCCTCGACATCATGGTTCCAGGGAGCAATGGCCTGGATTTGGCAAAGGCGATTCGCAACAACTCGGCGCTGGCCGGAATTCCAATCATCTTTGTAACCGCTCGTGCCGCTGAGCCGGACCGGCTGCGCGGCTTTGAAATCGGGGCGGATGATTACATTACAAAACCATTCAGTCCCAAGGAAGTCGTCGCTCGGGTCAAGGCTGTGCTGCGCCGGTTCGAGCAGCCCCTGAAAAAAGAAATTGTCCGCGCCGGCGACCTGGTCATTGATACCGCAGCTATGCGGCTTACCGTCAGGAGCGCACCCGTAGTTACTACCGCGACGGAATTCCGGCTGATTGAATTTCTAGCATCCCACCCCGGCCGCGTGTTCACGCGCAAAAGCTTGCTCGACGCAGTCTGGCATGACACCGCATTCGTAACCCCTCGAATTGTAGACGTGTATATTCGCCGTTTACGGGAGAAAATAGAACGTGACCCGGAGAAACCGCGTCACATTCATACCGTACGCGGCGCCGGCTACATGTTCGAGGTCCCTAAGTGAGACAGCGGGTCTTCCTGAAACTAGTTGTTCTGGTTATTGCGGTGGTCGGAGTCTCGACCGCAACGCTGGATTTTCTTGTCCGGCGAAGCTGGGAAGATTCGATCTCCTCTGAGCTGCAGCAGAACTTGGAGGACAAAGTAAGGATGTTCGCGGTTCGGGCAGACCACGAATCCCGCTCAATTCCCTTCCAGCAACTTGCAAAAGAGATCGGCACCGCCGCCCGTGCGCGGGCCACAATTATTGATCGTTCCGGCAAAGTGCTCGCAGATTCCGACGCTAATAGCGCAGAGATGGAAAATCACGCGACTCGGCCCGAGTTCATCGCCGCTCTGCAACACCGGCGAATCGGGAGCAACACGCGTACCAGCCACACACTTGGGATCGACTTCCGCTATGTGGCTGCGCCAACCTCCTTTGGGGCTGTCAGGCTGGCATATCCCTTAGCGGCGATTCGGGCAGACGTTTGGCGAGCGCGCAAACAATTGCTGGAGGCATCCGGTACCGCGCTACTAGTGGGATTGATGATTGCGTTGATCGGCGCGGAAAGCGTCAGCCGGCGTTTACGCAAGATGGTCGCGTTCGCTCAGGAGGTTGGAGCCGGCAATCTCTCAGCGCGTTTGCCGGAATCCGGCGAGGATGAAATAGCGCTCCTGGCAACAGCACTGGACAAGACCGCGCGACAGCTGGAGAGCGACTTTCGCCGGCTGGAGAGCGGACGTCTTCAACTGGAAACGCTGCTTAACAGCATGGAAGACGCCGTCGTGGCGGTATCGTCAAAGCGAGAAGTCGTGTGGTTCAATGGCGCGATGAAAAAGCTTGCTGCCACGTCCATCAAAGTAGGAACGCCACTGATTCGGGCGGTCCGCGATCCAGACTTCTTGAGCGTAGTCGATGAGGTTTTGCAGCAGCAGCATGTGGAAAGTGTGAACTTATATTCAGTAACCCCTGGGCGGACGTTTGGGATGACCTCGGCCCCTCTGCCGGACGGCGGCGCTGTCTGTGTTCTGCGCGATACCACAGAAGTTGCCCGCGTGGAGCGCACCCGGCGCGATTTCATCGCGAATGTCTCTCACGAACTGCGCACCCCGCTAACTTCGTTACTCGGATATACCGAGACCCTGCTGGATGAAGCTCACGATGCTAAGCAACGCGAGTTCCTCGAAATCATGCGTCGCAATGCACAGCGCATGAGCAGGCTCACTGAGGACTTACTGACGCTGGCGCGGGTTGAATCCGGCGAATATAAGCTCGAACAAGCACCGGTTTCCGCGCAGGAATTGCTCAAGGATGCACAGGCCTCATTCGCTGAGCTGGCGCGTGCGAAGGGGATGGCCATTGAAATCACCCACTCGCCCGAAACCCAAGTTCTGGCCGATCGCGACGCCATTCATCAGGTGTTTGCCAACCTACTGGATAATGCGCTCAAGTATGCGTCCGGCGCAAAAAAGATTGAAATTGGCGCAGTTGAGAAACTCGGCCGCCTTGAGTTTTACGTGCATGACTTCGGCCCGGGAATCCCGTCCGAACACTTGCCGCGCTTGTTCGAACGCTTTTACCGCGTTGATAAAGCCCGTTCCCGTGAAGCTGGAGGTACTGGCCTGGGACTCGCCATCGTCAAGCACATTATCTTGAACCACGGCGGCGAGGCAGGGGTGAGCAGCGAACTGGGACACGGTTCAATCTTCTGGTTCAGGCTGCAGCTTGCTGATGTAAAGGCCGAGACAGAAGACAGTGTGAGAACAGGATAGCTGTCGATTGTTGCAGAAAGGGCGGAGGATATTAGTCAGGGGCCAAACCACGGCCAAAGGCCGCGCCCTGGCCCCCGACGTTGGGAGTTGAGCAGGCCAACTATATCACGATAGGTATACAGTTTCCTGCTACAGTATTTTTAAACAACAGAACTCTCCAGTTTGCACCTTAATCAGTGCAGTCGCACCTTAATCAGTGCACCTTGGGCAGCTTTTCTTTTGTGCGCCAATCACTTCGATGCGTCCGGTGCGATGGTCTTCACTTTGATCGTCTTCGCAGGCACTCCTCCCACCACGTGATACGGTGGCACATCCTTGGATGCCACTCCTATCGAGCCCACAATTCCATGCTCGGCGACCCGGACTCCGCTAAGCACAGTCGCGTGATACGTAACCCGGGCTCGCGGTCCGAGCTCGGTCTTGTGATTAGTGATGATCATGCCATCGTTCAGGTCGTGTGCGTGGGTGTAAACATTCGCATAGTCGGACACCGAACTACCCTCGTGAATGATGAGCTCGCCGCGGTCATCCAGCAGAACATATTTGTGGATCGTGCAGTTATCTTCGACGGTCAGGTTGTAGCCGAATGTGACTTCGACTCCGTGAAAGATCTTCACGTTCTTTCCACAGTGCTTAAAAACGTGCTTGGCCAGCATTGCCCGCAAACGAAATCCCAGCCAGTGATTCAGCCCGGCAGGCGAACGGTCGTACATCATCCAGAACCAGATCAGCGGCTTGCGTTCGGCGTATTTAACCGCGTCAACGTCGCCGTAATATTCAGGCTCAACCGTGGCATTGCGAGGATCGAGTGAGTAGGCTGCGGCCTGCCGCGCGAGTGCGCCGTCAGTTGTATCCGATTCTTTCGCGCCGTAGAGATGACGCAGGGCTTCGGTCACGACATCGCTTCGGTGCTGCGGATCGCGGTTCGCAAATTCCGAATCGAGTTGATCGATCCATTCAAGAAAAGCTTTTTCTGCGGCGGGTGTGGGAGCAAGCGGTCTGTATTCGTATCGTGGCATGGGTGTTCTCGCTGGGGTCGAGGATGAAAGATAGCACAGCGCGGGCGATGCGGTTATTTTGCCGAGATGGCAACTTCGCCCCCCGAATACTGAATCACGTGATCCGTTGCCCGCGATGGATCAAGGCCCGATCCGTGATCTTCTCTTACGAAAGCCACGTTGAACGTTCTCTTCTCCAGCATGCCCGGAAATGATCCCTTTCGCTCTCCGATAGTCAACTTGCGCTCGGCATCATTCCAATGAATCGGAATAGTCGTGTACTTTCCCTTTTCATAGTCGTAGGTATCGCCTTCGTCTTCGTAGAGCGCAAAATCGCCATCGGCCCCAGGATAAATTCGCAACTCAATCGGACCGGCAGGCTTCTGGTTTGAATATTCTTCTTCCGGACCCATCGGCACAATCGATCCCGCGCGGACGTACAACGGCATGCGGTCAAGCGGCGCGGGAACATCGGCGAACTTGCCTCCTTCGACTGTCGCTCCCGTCCAGAAGTCATACCACTTCCCTTTCGGCAAATAGGTGTGCCGTTGGGTTGCGCCCGGCTCGGTAACGGGACTCACCAGGAACGCCTGGCCATACATGAACTGGTCGCCGACGTTCTGCGCGTTCACGTCATCGCGAAAATCCATGACCAGCGGCCGCATCGGGGTGTAACTTTCAGACGTAACCTTCCACGCCAGCGAATAAATATATGGCAGGAGACGATAACGCAGATTGTCATACTGCGCGAGAATGTTGCTCTCCGGCCCGTACGACCAGAGCTCGTTTTCGTCGGGGTTATAGCGGGTCCCGTGTACCCGGAAGATCGGCGAGAACGTACCGAACTGAAACCAGCGCACAAACAACTCGCGGAACTTGGGGTCCTTCAGATCACCACCGGAAATGAAGCCGCCGATATCGGTCGTCCAATACGGAATCCCGGATAAGGCAAAATTCAGCCCTGCGGGAATCTGCCGCTTAAAACTCAACCAATCCGAAAGCACGTCTCCCGACCATGCCGTCACGCCGTAACGGTGCGATCCGGCAAAGGCCGAGCGCGACAGAATAAAAACACGTTTCTGGTTGGACGCACTGCGTTGGCCCTCATAGACAGCTCTGGTGGTTTCCAGGGGAAACACATTCGCGTAACGGTCGCCGCTTCCCGCGAACAGCTTGTGCCCCAGCAGAATATTCTCTTCCTGCCCTTCGGTTTCAGGTTCGGTTGTGTCCAGCCACCACGCATCAACCCCGATTTTGAACAAAGCTTTGTCCATCAAGTCCCAGTAATATTTTCGCGCTTCAGGGTTCGTCGGATCGTAAACCGCCATTCCGCCCGCGTGATATGGCGGCTTTGCAACCCTGGTGCGATCGATAAAAAAACCGCGCCGATCCATCTCGTCATATTCTTTAGAGCCCGGCTCGAAAAACGGCCAAACGGAAATCATCAAGTGGAAGTGCAGGTCATGAAGCTGGTCGATCATCGCCTTCGCATCGGGATAATTCTTATTAAATATGTGCTCGCCTTTGCGGTTCCACCAAAACCAGTCTTGAACGATGTTGTCCACCGGCAGGTGCAAGTCGCGGTATTTTTTCGCCACGGCCAGAATTTCTTCTTGCGATTTATAACGGTTCTTGCATTGCCAGAATCCGTAAGCCCAACGCCCAAACATAGGAGCAGCACCCGTCAGTTCGCGATAACCGGTGATGACCTTGTCGAACTCCGGCCCGTAAATAAAGTAGTAGTCGATGGTGTCGGCGACCTCTGAACTGATGTACAGCGCGTGCACGAAGCGATTGTTGAAGCGGGTGCGGGAAGTGTTGTTCCAGAAAATTCCGTATCCGTTTGAGGAAAGCAGCATAGGCACGGCGATATTCGTATTCTCTTGCGATACATCCACCGACTCGCCGCGATAGTTCCAGACTCCGGCCTGATGCTGACCCAGTCCGTAGAAAGCTTCGTGCGAGCCGTACATCTCGACGACAGTTTCGCCGCGATAGGTTTTCTCGCCGTTCACGGTTTCCGGAGTCATGATGCGTTTGGCATCGCGAAAGAGCTGCTGGCCGGAAGCTGACGAGAATGTAATAGCGCCGGTATCAGACTCAATTACGATCTTCAAAGCTGAAGTGGAAAGGCTCACCTTCTGCTGCTCTGGGGTCTCAAGAAAAGGCGCCGATGGCCACGAGGTCTTGGTCACCACATCATCATGGCGGGCCGGAAAATCACCAGTCGGAGAATATGCGACATGAATTATCGAGTCGGAGCAAATCTGCAGATTCAGTAACGCGCCCGAACGAAAATTGGCACGTATGCCATCCGCTTGTTTCGTCACACCGGTGATGGGATCCAGCGGAGTCCATTGCGCAGCAGCCGACACCGACGCGCCGCAACCGAAGAAAAGCAGTACGCTGACTGCGTAAACCGTGCGCATAGTTGTCCTCAAAAGAGAACGAGAATATCACTGATCGTTGCGGAAGGACCGAAAAGCCCGGAGGCCGGCTATCGCCAGCGCTTCACCCGGGGCCACAAGTCTGCCAGCGTGCCGAACTTCGAACCTCGGCAGATGAAGACAGGAACCTGCCGCTCTAAAGCGTACGGGTTGTCAGCTGACGTCCCGACATATTCAACCTGCGTGAACAGTCCCTCGAGAACCTCCTGGCGGTCATCCAGCACGATCAGACAGTTGCCGGAGTAACCACGCGGGCCCCAAATCCAATAACTGCGATCACCGCTGATGGCCTTGGGAAGGCCGTATTCATGGCCAAAGAAGTCGATAGCTCCGGCCTGGCCGTAGTCCTGGGAAAAAATACCGCAATCGCCACGCTCGGCAGGGCTGAGCCTCCCCCATGCCACTGCTGTCTCCTCGACAATTTCCTTCCAGCCAAACTGGTCTGCGTACCACTGCGGCAACACCGCTCGCATGTGCGCGTGTTCCATCACAGGCAGCTTGAACGGCAGTCCTCTCATATAGGAAATGAAATGCTCAGGAGAGAACACCGGAACCGGGATAGGAGCGATGTACACGCCACTCGCGAGCAGGATAACGACGATCACAGGCTTTAACCACACGCCCACCGGCCGGCTCAGCCAAGACTCGATTGCAATAGCGCCTGCCGCGAACAGCATGGGATAGATAGGTGACAGGTAGTAGCTCTTCCCGTGCAAGGCGAAAAAGATCCCATAACAGACGAGATAGCTCCAACCCAGCGCGCGAAACGCTTTCAACTTTGGCCAAAACAGGAGCGCAAGCAGGCCCACGATCCAGATGGGAGCGGTAAAGGGGCTCACGATCATTACTTGCTGTTGAAAGAACTGTCCCGCGGGAAGCACAACGTCTCGGCCTTCGAGACGGATGTTGTGCATCAATTCGAGGAAAGGCCAGTGGTAATGAACGTTCCACAGCAGATTGGGGAGGAAGATAAGAAATGCAGCGAGCCCTCCCAGCCAAATCCATTTGCTGAACAGGAATCGCCGGTGCGGCGTCAGGAGCAGACCACAAACAATTGCTGCGAGAAAAAACGCGATCGAGTACTTCTCTTCCAATCCCAGGCCTGCGATTACGCCGAACCACAACCAGAAGCGCGGATCGTTGCGCTTGATCGCCAGGATCGCAAAATATGCACAACCCATCCATAAATTGGGCTCCAGGCAATTGGTCCCGAGAAGGCTTGCATTGGAAAGATATTGCCCCGCAACTACCACGCATATTGCGCTGAGTATCAATGAATAAAACTTCCCGCCCAACTCACGAGCGATCAGAGCGGTTTGTACTACCAATAACGACGATGCCAGAGCCGGAATGAAACGAATCGCGCGTAAAGAATCGCCCAACGTGGCCCGGGACAGGTGAGTCAGGAATGGGATAAGCGGCGGCTGATCCACATATCCCCAGGAAAGGTGTTCGCCGCACGACAGGTAATCAAATTCGTCGCGGAAATATCCGTAACGGTTGTTGAAGTAGATGTGGAATAGCAGTTTTGCAACCGCGATGGCCCATACCACAGCCATTGCGAAGCCAAGCCGCGAATCCTGTCGTTCAGATGCGAATGAGGAGAGAGTGGGTGCGGTAGTCGTGCTCATGTGGATATTTGCTTCGATTGCGGGATACGAAAACGGCTCCGCAGAAGTTCCGCATTAGGAAATTCCATTCTCAACAGCGCATCAATACGGGTTCTCGTCGCCGTAATCCATCTTAAAGAGAGATTCTAAATTCGTGCGCTGCAACAAGTTGTGCACTTCTGCCGGCGAAAGTCTCTTCCCCGGCCGCTGGTCGGCGTTGGCAAAAGACAGAGCGCCGATGGTGAGGACCGCCGAGTCAAGCGACAGCATGCGAGGATCGACCCGCTCGTAGGTGTCCACAATCGTGTGGTGCCGAACGGCGTAGTAATCGCCTGGCTCTACGGCCAGCGAGTAGGCTGGCACGCCCACCACCATGAACGACTCTTCATCAGATTCGAAGTCGGCTTCCAGGAAGAGTCGGTTCGCATTCAGAGAAGCGAGTGGCTTCAGGATTTCTGCAGTTGTAGCCTCCAGGTCTTTGCGCCCATAAAGCCTGAAGCCAAGGGGAGCTTGCGCACCGGCATCGGTGTTGATCATAGCGCGTATGCCGTCGAGTTCGGCTTTGTGCTGCGTAACGTAGGCACGTGACCCAAGGTCCGACTGCTCTTCACCGGAGAAAAAAGCAAAACGAATCGTATGGCGCGGACGAATATTCAGTGCTTTCAGAATCCGGGCGCCATCAAGCACGGCAGCGACTCCTACCCCGTTGTCGTTGGCCCCCTGTGCAGGGTCCCAGGAATCGAAATGCGCCGTGAGCAATACCATTTCACGCGAATCGGAACCCCCTAAATCCGCCACTACGTTACGCTCCTGCACCGGGGGCCCAAAGGAATTCTGCACATCGAGTTTTATCTTCACTTCGCCATGGGTAAGTAGGCGGCGAAGAAATGCCGCGTCCTCTGCCGCAATGGAAACCACAGGCAGCGGGCCATGAGGATAGAACAGGAAGCCGGAGGTATAGAGCATGCGGTTGGGCTTGTCGGAGACGATCATCATCGCCGCTGCGCCGGCGTCCGCCAACTGTTTCGTAATCAGATAGCGCGTTCCCACGTAGCTGGTGGATAGGCCGTTACTTCCCAGGCTGACCAAAACTGCCGCGCCACGAACGTTCTTTGGCAACGGCGACTGCCCGTCCGCCGCCGCGCCCAGGTCAACAACCGGTACTTGAATCGGACCAGGCGTGCCCGGGCACCAGCCGTAGGAACCAACATAAATGGCGCGCCGCACGGGACTGACGACCGCTCCGCTTACTGGGCCATGTTGCCATGTAGACGGAAGCTCGTAAGTTTCGAAGTGAGCGTTGTCGAATCCAGCTTCTTTCAGCGTTTTGAGAATCAGCTCGGCCGTGGCGCGGGATTCCGGGCTTCCGGTGATGCGTCCGCCGATCCTGTCAGTAATTGTTTCCAGAAATTTTGGCGCGCCACCGCCGACCAACGCATAGCCGACAATGCGAGCGAGATCATCTTGACTGATGCCCGAAGCCGTTTGAGAAGACTGGCCTGCCGCGACTAGACACCACAGACACACCAAAGCTACGTGGATGAAAACGCGCATATGGGCTCCTGAAGGCCGTTATTGTAGAGAACTGAGATTTTACTCGCCTGAGTAAATCATTTCGACGACTGTGCAGTCGTCATTCAGGGGCGTGCTGCCGCAGAAAAGCGAGACAGCGGCAAAGATGTCCTGCATGGTTCCCTTTTTCGCGGCCGCCTCCAGGCGCTCATTATCGAAGAACTCGCCTTCGGCATTTTCCGCTTCTGTAACGCCGTCGGTGACCAGGACAAGGCGGTCACCGGGATGGAGGCTGTAGCGGTCGCTTTCGTAGACGGCATCGGACAGCAGGCCAACAGGCAGATTACCGTGCGAGGGACGAATGACTTCGCCGCCACAAACCAGCAGAGGTGGAATGTGGCCGCAATTTACATATTCGAGTTCCCCATCGCGCCGCAGCTGCGCAATGATGGCGGTCGCATACTTCTCACCGATGTGCTTGCTGGTTAAGAAGCGGTTCGCAGAACCGACGATCTCAGGCAACGGAGTGCCCGCCACTAGTTGCGAATAGATCATCCCCTGCAGGGTCGAGGCCAGCAGAGCGGCTGAGACTCCCTTTCCGGCAACATCGGCAAGAACGATCGCGAGCCCGTCACGTGTAGTCACTGCGTCAAAGAAGTCGCCGCCGATTTCCTTACAAGAAAGATTCTTTCCCGCCAAGCGCGCAAAAGTCACTTCAGGGATGGTCACCGCCATCAGACTCTGCTGGATCGACGCTGCGATCGACAGCTCCTGCTGATAACGTCGCGACTCCTCCTCTGCCTGCACCAGGCGCGCGTTTTCCATCAGCGACGCCGCTTCGGTTGCGACCACGTGCAGAATGTCTCCGCTGACTTTTGAAATATCGCGCGAGGCAAAGCGCGAATCCACGTAAAGCGCGCCCATAGCCTCGCCCGCGGTGGCAGTGTCAGTCGTAGACCGGCCCTTGGTTTGCACCTGCATCTTGCGAAGTGGGATGCAAATCACGGTGCGCAAATCGTAGGCAACAATGCTCTGCCTTCCGGAAAGATCCAGGCTTTGGCTGGTGTCCGACAACAGAAACTCTGAGTTTGCCCGCATCGCGTCTTCCAGGATCGAATGCGAAATGGTTTTGTCATCCAGCAGTAGTTCGCCCTTCGAGTTTCGGCCGGCGGCCAAGTGTAACTTGCCGTCTGTAGCCTTAAGAAACACATATCCGCGCTCGCCGCCGGTAAGCTTCAAAGTCACATCCAGCAAGGTGAGCAGGATTTCATCCAGCACGCCCGTGGTATTTAGCTTGCGCGCCGCTTCCAGAAAAATTGTCAGTTTCTCAAGATCGGTGACTTCGTTGGAAATCTGAATGCCGGAGATCTGGCTAATAAAGTCACGTGCCGTATTGGTGGTAACGTGCTGCGGGTGAAAAACGGCGTAGATGGTATCGCGCGCGCCGAATTCCAGACGATCATTGCGCTCGAGTGCTTTGCGCTGCACTCGCTCGCCGTTTACGAACGTCCCATGCTTGCTGCCTTGGTCTTCGACATGAAACTTGCCATTTTCGGACACGATCAGCGCATGGTCACGTGAAACCCGCGGATCAGCGATAGCCAGGTCCTTCTCAACTTTGCGGCCAATGGTGAAAGGCGTGTGGTCGAGGTAAAGCGTGCGCTGCTCGGTCCCTTGCACGAAGATCAGGCTGGGAAATACCCCCGAGCCGATTCCGGAAATAGAGCCGATGATGGTCTGAGCAGCCATGGCGCACTAGCGCGGTACAAGCATAATGCCACAAAACGGCCTGACTGTAAGGGGTTTGCTTAACTTGCCCGAGAAAGCTGCGGGTTGCGTCTCCGCCCCCAAAACGCGGTTAAGATGCGCCCATTCTTGGCTGCCGAGAGGATGAACCTTCCACAGTTATGGATTGAATACGTGGCGGCTAGCGACGGCTTCATTCGTCTATAATCGAGGTCTGGCGCTCCCTAAAAACGCATGCATCTGTATTTCTTCCCTGCTTCTTTTGTTGTAGGCGGCGAAATCGTTGATTTAGTCCGCGAAACCGGCGCTGTGGCGCAGGCCGTATTGCTGCTTCTGCTGGCTTTCAGCCTGATCTCATGGGCCATCATTCTCGCCAAGTGGAGCGTCTTGCGGCGCTCGCGGGTGCAGAGTGGCAGGTTTTTGCGGGCATTTCGTCGTGCGCAACGCTTACAGGACATTAACGCGGTCTCCGAACAATTCCGGCCCAGTCCGTTGGTCGGAGTGTTTCATGCAGGTTATCGCGAATTCGAGCGCCAGGTGGGCGCCTCCGGAGGATTGAGAAATCCTCTGGCTGTACAACGGTCCATGCAGATTGCATCGTCCGAAGAAATGACCCGCTTCGAGCGTAACCTGCCGTGGTTGGCCATTACCGGCGCGGTCACGCCGTTTGTAGGGCTTTTCGGCACGGTATGGGGCATCATTGACGCCTTTCACGGGTTGGGAACCAGCGGTGCGGCGACCCTGCGTGCCGTAGCGCCAGGAATTTCCGAGGCCTTGATTACAACCGCCGCCGGATTGGCCGCCGCAATTCCCGCCGTTATTGCTTACAACTTGATCGGCGGCTCGATCCGCGACTTCGCTGCGCGCTGCGACGACTTCTCGCTGGAAATGTTGAACGCTGTCGAGCGCCAGCCGGCCGCCCCCCGAGTAGCCGAGGAGGTGCGACGGTAATGGCATTCACCGCAGCTGACGGCCGCACCCGACTTGCGCTCGCAGATATAAACATCACTCCGCTGGTGGACGTGGTCCTGGTGCTGCTGATTATTTTCATGGTGACGGCGCCGGTCCTTCAGTCGGGCATTGAAGTGGCTGTGCCGAAAACCCGCACCGTAAAAGAGATCACCGAAGAACGAATGGTTATCAGCATCGATAAGCAGCAGCGCGTGTTCCTGGGGAACGATCCCATCAACATCAATGAGATCGGCACAACGCTGCGCAAGAAAGTGCGCGACCCTCAACATCAATCTATTTTCCTGCGCGCGGATGAAGACGTTCCCTTCGGCGCTTTCGCTACGGTAATGGATGCGGTAAAGCAGTCAGGGATAACCAACGTCAGCATCGTTACGCAGCCGCTAGAGTCACATGGCCAGCGGTGAAATATTTTTCGAGCACGAAAGCTGGGGGCGCAACCTGGCCTGGTCAGCCGCCCTGCACGGCGGTTTTGCGCTATTCGTCATTGTTTATGCATGGATCGCCGGCAGCGGACATGGATCGAATTGGGCTGCGGGTGGGGGCGGCGGCGCGATGGGGGTGACCCTGGTCAGCAACGTCCCTTTACCTGCGAATCCGGTGCAGACAAAAAGCGTGCTGGCGACCGAGTCGAAGGGAGTGTCGCAATCGAAGCCCCAAGAGAAGATCGAAGAGCCCGAGGCAGTTGCGATTCCGGAGAAGAACGCAAAAGTAAAACCCAGGCCGAAGCCGCAACCGACAGCAACCCAGCGCAAGCCGCAGCCACAACCCGTGGAGGAGGCTAATAACGTCGTTCCCTTTGGCGAGGGTGGCCCGGTCAGTGGACCGTATTCCATGTTTAACGCCGGCGCTGCTAAAGGCGGTTTTGGTTTCACTGGCGGCGGAGGCGATTTCGGATCGCGTTTTGCATGGTATGTGCGCGTGGTGAATCAGAAGGTATCCGAGAATTGGCTCAAGTATGAGGTGGACTCACGAATCCAGACCGCCAACCGCGTGTACTTGACGTTCGACATCGACCGCAGCGGCCGGCCTTCACACGTGCAGGTCGAGCAGTCGAGTGGAGTGCCATCGCTGGATGTGTCAGCGGTGCGAGCTTTGCAGCGGATCGACACCTTCGGGCCGCTTCCGCCTGATTACTCCGGAAGCAAAGTTTCGGTCGAGTTCTGGTTCGATTACACGAGGAAGTGAATTTGGTTGCGATCACGGCGCCGACTCGGGAATCAAATGTTTCACAGGAGAGCTGCTTGAACCTGAAGTTTTGTTCTAATACCACGTCTTATAAATCGCTGGTTCGCCCGGCGCTGGCCGCGGCGTTATTCCTATTAACGGCCCTCCCCATCTTCGGGCAAGACTGGATCAAGACCGGCACTGGCCTGGGCGTCGAGAAGATTCGCATCGCGGTACCAGACTTCAAGGCTGCAAACTTGGACCCGCGGAATACCGAGCTGCTGAAGACATTTAACGACACGCTCTGGAACGATCTCAACAACGCCGGCATCTTTGACATGGTCTCGAAAAGTTTCTATCCGCTGGGCCAGATCGGCTCGCCCGCAGACGTTAAATTTGAGTCGTGGAGCGGCGCTCCGCCGAATGCCGCCATGCTGGTGTTCGGGAACCTGGGATCGGCGGGCAGTACTCTCACGGTGCAGGGCTGGCTATACGACGTCAAGAATGTGGCCTCGCCACAGGTTTTGGGCAAGCAATATGCCGATGCGCCGACTACGCAAGCGGCGCGAGTCATCGCTCACAAGTTTGCCGATGAAATCATCTTTCGCCTCGGCGGCGGCGTCAACGGAATAGCAGAAACGCAAATCTATTATGTTCGCGGCGCCTCTGGGCACAAGGAAATCTGGGCGATGGATTACGACGGCGCCAACCAACACCCGGTAACTACGCTTGGCACCATTTCACTTTCACCGCACATTTCGCCGGACGGGTCGCGGATGGCCTTCAGTTCTTTTACCGGCTCGGGGTGGGAGATTCGCATGTTCTCTTTCGACCTGAACCGGATTGTGTCGTTCCCGCGTTACGGCGGCACCAATCTCACACCCGCCTGGTCGCCTGACGGATCGCGGCTGGCGTTCTCCTCTTCTCGCGCAGGAAACTCTGAAATTTACGTGGTTGATCAGTCGGGAGGAAATCTGCACCGCGTCACCAGCTCCAAGGGCCATGACGTTTCTCCGGGGTGGAACCGGAAGACGGGATCTGAAATCGCCTTTGTCAGCGGGCGCACCGGGCTGCCCCAGATTTATACGATGGGCGCGGACGGCACCAACGTTCAGCGCATGACTGATCAGGGATACGCGGTTTCTCCGGCGTGGTCGCCAAATGGGCAATTCCTGGTATTTTCCTGGATGCGACACTACGGGGCGGGCGCGCCTGGCTCTGAAGATATTTACATTATGGACATTGCCAGCAAGCAATGGGTGCAGTTGACGCACGACGGCGGGCGAAATGATTTCCCCTCATGGGCGCCGGATGGCAGGCACATCGTTTTTCAGTCGAACCGTTCGGGATCGCTGCAGATTTGGACGATGCTCGCGACCGGCACCAATCAGAAGCAGATCACTGCCTCTGGAGCCAATTCAGAACCTGATTGGAGCTGGAAATAGACTTGATACTTGTACTTGGAGCAGAGTTCTTGATATCTCTGTGAAGACGGGGAGTTTATTATGGCACTAATATTCGGGAGGAAAAATTGAAGCAACTGACACTGAGAAGTTTCGCTCTGCTATTTGCCCTGAGTGCGATCCTGTTCCTGGGCGCATGCCACAAGAAGCAGCCACCACCGCCACCACCACCACCACCGCCGCCAGCCGCGCCAACGGCTTCCCTGACCGCGAACCCCGAGACCATTGACAAAGGCCAGTCGGCGACGCTCACATTCCAGACAACCAACGCCACCGATGTATCGATCGATCAAGGCGTCGGAACTGTACAAGCCAGTGGCTCACAGCAAGTGAGTCCGTCCGAGTCGACGACATACACGCTGACCGCAAAAGGCGCCGGAGGCAGCCAGACCGCGACCGCAAGGGTTACGGTAAATGCTCCGCCACCGCCTCCGCCTCCACCGACGACTTCGATGAGCGACGAACAGATGTTCGCGCAGAACGTCAAGGACATCTACTTCGACTACGATAAGTCCGATATTCGCGCCGACCAGCAGTCCTCGATCCAGGCGGATGTTGCATTCCTGCAGCAACATGCCAGCATCAGCTTTACCGTTGAGGGACACTGCGACGAGCGCGGCTCTACCGAGTACAACCTCGCGCTTGGTGACAGCCGTGCCAGTGCTGTGAAGAACGCCCTGGTTGCGGCGGGCCTTGGCGCGGACCGCATCAAGACCGTCAGCTTTGGTAAGGAAAAACCATTCTGCACCGAGTCGAACGAAGCCTGCTGGCAACAGAACCGGCGTGGGCATTTCGTTTACGCGAAGTAGCAGTTGCCTAGGGTTAGCAAGGGCGGCTTCGGCCGCCCTTCTATTTTGGGCCAACGTAGCCCGCGCCAACTTGGCTGAGTAATTTACGGTTGGAACCCGGCGGCTCCCAAAGCCAGCCCTTTTTTCCACTATCGACAGCAAATTTCCGGCTTTCGCGTGGAAGCACGTGCCATTAGAATCGAATTAACCGAATGCCTCAATTTGTTCACCTTCATCTTCATACTGACTATTCCATGCTCGACGGTGCTTGTGACGTCGAGAAACTCTGTCATCGAGTAAAAGAACTGGGCATGCCGGCCGTGGCCATGACCGACCACGGAAACATATTCGGCGCCGTGCACTTCGTAAATGCCGCGAAGAGCGCCGGAGTCAAGCCAATCATCGGGTGCGAGCTGTACGTCTGCAAAAAGGACGACCACCGGATCGAGCGCACCCCTCCAGATGGCGACACCTACAACCACCTCCTGGTGCTGGCAGAGAATGAAGAGGGCTATCGCAACTTGGTGAAGATCACCTCGGAGGCCTCGCTGCGCGGCTTTTATTACAAGCCGCGGGTGAGCAAGAATTTTCTGGCGGAGCATGCCAAAGGACTGATTGCGCTCTCCGGGTGCTTGAAGGGCGAAGTGCCCGAATTCCTGATGGAAGACAAGTACCAGGCGGCCCGCTCTGCCGCTGCGACCTACACCGATATTTTTGGCAAGCAGAATTTCTTTCTTGAGATCCAGGACCAGGGACTGGAAATGGAACACCGGATCCATCCGCACCTGGTCCGGCTTGAGAAGGACCTTGGAATACCTCTGGTTGCGACCAACGATAGCCACTACCTGTGCGAAGACGACGCTCACGCTCAGGACGTGATGGTTTGCATTCAGACGGGCAAGAGCATACAGGACCCGAACCGGATGAAATTTCAGGGCACCGGGTTCTACGTGAAAAGCCACGACGAGATGTTCGAGGTCTTCAAGGATTCTCCCGACGTTCTATCGCGCACGCTCGATATCGCGGAACGCTGCCACGTGCGCCTGGAGAAGGTTAGCAATCCATTTCCCCACTTCGACGTGCCCGGCGGCTATACGCTCGACACTTATTTCGAGCATGTAACGCGCGAGGGATTTGCGCGGCGACTGGAAAGCCTTCGCGGGCCCTTAGGAAGCGGCCAATTGAAGCACGGCGTCGCCGAATATGAGCAGCGCCTGGCCCGGGAACTCGGCATCATCCAACAGATGAAGTTTTCCGGGTATTTCCTTATAGTCTGGGACTTTATCCGATACGCACGAGAACACGATATTCCCGTCGGCCCGGGTCGCGGCTCAGCCGCGGGCTCTCTGGTTTCCTATTCGCTGGGAATTACCGATCTCGATCCTCTACAGCACGAGCTCCTGTTTGAGCGCTTTTTGAACCCCGAACGCATTTCCATGCCCGATATCGACATTGACTTCTGCATGAACCGTCGCGGCGAAGTCATCGATTACGTTACCCGCAAGTACGGGCGCGAAAACGTCGCACAAATCATCACCTTCGGCACCATGGCGGCGAAGGCTGCGATCAAGGACGTTGGCCGCGCGATGGATGTCCCTTACAGCGACGTCGACCGGATCGCAAAAATGGTGCCGACCACGCTGAACATCAAGATCGAGAACGCGATCAAAGAGTCACCCGCTCTGTTGCAAGCGTACGAAAGCGACTCGCAGGTTCGGCAACTGATCGACACTGCGATGAAGCTGGAGGGTCTGGTACGCAATGCCGGCGTGCATGCCGCCGGAGTTGTTATTTCGCCCCGGCCGTTGAACGAACTGGTCCCCCTCTATCGAACGAAAAACGACGAAATCGTCACCGCCTTCGACATGGTGGCCATCGAGAAAATGGGCCTGCTCAAAATGGATTTTCTGGGCCTGACAACGCTCACCATCCTCGATGACACGCTCAAGCTGATAAAGCAGAAGCCCCCGGGCGAGGGTGCCACACTGCTCGATCTGAGCTCCATCCCGCATGATCCCGACACTTACGAAAAAGTCTTTCACACCGGACTTACCTCCGGCGTGTTTCAGTTTGAGTCGCACGGCATGCGTGACGTCTTGCGCCGCTATAAGCCTAATTCGATCGAAGACTTAACTGCTCTGAACGCGCTCTACCGGCCTGGCCCAATCCAGGGCGGCATGATCGATGACTTTATAGACCGCAAGCATGGGCGCAAGAAAATCGAGTACGAGCTTCCTGAGCTGCAGGAAATCCTGCAGGAAACCCTGGGCGTGATCGTCTATCAGGAACAGGTGATGCAGATCGCAAACCGGCTGGCTGGATACTCGCTGGGTGAAGCCGATCTTCTGCGCCGGGCCATGGGCAAGAAGATCGCGTCTGAAATGGCAGCGCAAAGGGAGCGCTTTGTCACCGGCGCAGTTCAGCGCGGCTATCCGCCGAAGAAGATTGAGAAAATCTTCGACCTGATGGCGCAATTTGCAGGCTACGGATTCAACAAGTCTCACTCCGCCGCTTATGCCTTGCTTGCTTACCAAACCGCCTACTTAAAGACGCGCTATCCGATTGATTTCATGGCTGCGCTGCTTACATCGGTTACAGGCAGCACGGATGACGTCGTCAAATACATCAACGAGTGCCGCGAAATGGGCATTGCCGTCGAGCCGCCGGATATCAACGTCAGCGACGCGAATTTCACACCACATGGTCAAGCCATTCGGTTCGGCTTGGCTGCGGTGAAGAACGTCGGGCACAATGCGATCGACTCGATCGTCGCCGCGCGAAAAGAACTAGGCCGGTTTAAGTCATTTTACGAATTCTGCGAAAAAGTCGACCTGCGCCTGCTCAACAAACGCGTCCTCGAGTCTCTCATCAAGAGTGGCGCCATGGACTCGCTCGGCCGGCGTTCGCAATTGATGGCGGTGCTCGACAAGGCCATGGAGCACGCGCAAAAGACACACCGCGATGCCGAATCTGGCCAGCACGGCCTGTTTGGCGTCTTTCAGCAGGAAGAAAGCGGCACGGACGAGGACCGTTTGCCTGATATCCCTGACTGGGATGAGCACATCCGCCTGGCGAATGAAAAAGAGATCCTTGGTTTCTTCATCACTGGGCATCCTCTGGAAAAGTATCGGGAGAAGCTGCAAGACTTGCATGCCCTTTCGACCGCCGACCTGGCCGCGATGAAGTCCTCGACTGGAAAAGATGAGAGCCTTTGCACCGCAGGTATCGTCACCAACCTACGCGTGCTGAAGTCGAAAAGAGGCGAGTTCTACGCGCAGGCTGCTCTTGAAGATCTTTCCGGCTCGATTGAGATGCTGGTGTTCCCTGAAGCCTACCGCAAGGTGCAAGAGAAGTTGAAATCCTTGGCCGAAGTCCCGGTGCTCGTCCGTGGCGGAGTACGCATTGAAGAAGGTGCGAACCCAAAGCTGACGGTAAATGACATTACCGCACTTGAAGAAGCCCAGGCACCTCTTCCACGCTCACTTCGCATCCGGCTGTTGGCTGAAACCGCGTCGCCGGAGATTGTTGACGAACTCCATCTCCTTTTCTTGCAACGAAAGGGAGAGGCCAAGGTGCTATTTGATGTGGAGCGCAGTGGAGATTTCATGGTGGTAATGGAAGCGGAAGGCTATAATGTCCTGCCAGATCGCAGTTTTATGGCGCGCCTGGAAGAACTCTGCGGCCGGGGCGCAGTCAGAGTGATTGATTGAATAAGATCGGCGGGTGATCGGGGCCATCCGGCGATCTGACGGTCCAGTCGGATGCGGGTTATTCATCCGGGACAGCACGACGAGGGATCGGTTAATCATTACCGGCGATTGCTGGTTTTCAGACCATCCGATGACCTGATTTCCGGATCACCCGGTTACGTGAGGTTGCCATCCATACGGTGAAACTGCACGCAATGAAGACAGCCGACATTAGCGCGGTGCTCACCAGCGCACAACTGCTGCTCTCGATGGTCGAGACCCGGCGAGCTGCGCGCAATGGCGACGGTGCCGATCCGGCCGCTCCACACGAATTGGCGAGAATTGAGCGGCAGCTGGGCAAGCTGGAGTCCCTCGACGGCCAGAGCGCAGATGTGCGCCGCGAAATCGAAGACTTGCGCCAACGGGTGACTGCTCTGCGTAACGAACTATCTCATCGTGAAGCCTGGGTCAAAACTGAGCTGGCCCGCCACCCTCAACGCCCTTATTTTCTCGATTACGTAGAGAAGATCTTCACCGACTTCAGCGAAATCCATGGCGACCGGCGTTTTGCCGATGACCCGGCCATGATTTGCGGTATGGCACGTTTTCATGGCGAAGAGGTCCTGCTGGTTGGAACGCAAAAGGGCCGCGATACAAAGCAAAAGGTCTACCGCAATTTCGGATTGCCGAATCCGGAAGGTTATCGGAAGGCATTGCGCGCGATGCACATTGCGGAGAAATTCTCGCGCCCGATCCTCACGTTCGTGGATGTCACCGGCGCAAACCCCGGTCTTGGCGCCGAAGAGCGCGGCCAGGCGGAAGCGATTGCCCTGAACTTGCGTGAGATGGCACGGCTGCACGTTCCAATCATCACCATCATTACCGGCGAGGGCGGCAGCGGCGGCGCGTTAGCAATCGCGGTTTCCGATCGTGTGCTGATGATGGAAAACGCAATTTACTCTGTGATCTCGCCTGAGGGTTGTGCCTCGATTATGTGGCGCGATGCAAGCAAGAAAGAACTTGCTGCAGAGGCCCTTCGCATCACCGCCACTGATTTGCAGGAACTTGGCTGCATCGATGCCATCGTGTCGGAACCCCCGGGAGGGGCTCACAGTGATCCCGATGGCGCAGCGAAGGTGGTGGATGAGGCCCTGCAGAGCAATCTCGCCGAACTGAAGCGTCTCTCGGTTCAAGACCTCGTCGCATCCCGCTACGACAAGTTCCGCAAGATGGCCCAGTTCTTCGTCGAGCAATAAGAAATGGAAGGTTACACGAGTTGGAAACGTGGCGTTTATTGTCTGGCGCTTATTTTCTTTCCTGCGGCTATATCGATCTGCTCTCGCGCGTGTGAATGTTCCAACGCAGAACGCCCCTGTGAGTATCTCCGTGCTGACGTTGTTTTTGTCGGACGCGTGATAGAGACACTTCAAGCAAAGCACTTCCAAGACAAGGGTGGCTACAGCCCTGGCTACAGCATGCGCTTTGCAGTTGAGGAGTCTCTTCGCGGTAGACTCGGTGCTGAAGTTCACATTGAGACCGGTGGAGGGGGCGGTGATTGTGGCACGCCATTGGAAGCTGGCGCGAAGTTTTTGATATTTGCCTACAAGGAAAAGGACGGTACTCTCTGGACGGGAATGTGCAGTGGGAATCGCCCTTTGACGGGAGACCCCCGCCTGGACAAAGTGGTAGATGAATACCGCTCCCTGATTGCAGCCGGAAGAAACAGCATTTTTGGACGCGTAGAACTCGTATCACCGGTCTGGCGTGGAGATGAAGTGGACGACGGGCCGGAGAAACCAGCTAGAGATGTTGTGGTTCACGCGAACAGTAGGAAACTCAATGCTACTACAAGAAGTACTGACGATGGCTGGTATCAGTTCGACCAGTTACCCGATGCCAGCTACACAGTGGCCCCCGAGATCGACAAAGGACTGGATTTTGACCGTGAATACCCAGACAGGTATGTGGCGCAGCTAAGGGGCGGTCAGTGCAGCAACATCAGTTTCAAACTTGAACCGAACACGCGAATTACTGGTCGCGTCACCACGTCCGCTGGAGTCCAATTGAAAGGCATCGAGATTACTGCAATTCCTGCGCGCTTGAAAGACATTCACGACTTCAGCGGCAAGTGGGACCTGTTGGACGAGAACGGGCGATTCGACCTGTGGCCGCTTCCAGCCGGTAATTACTATCTTGGCATTAATATAAATAATTCTCCGAGCGCCGAGAGCCCTTTTCCGCCAACATATTACCCGGGAGTAACGGACAAAAATAAAGCGACGATTGTCCGCGTTCAAAAACAGGATGTGAAGGAGCTTGAGCTGAAGCTACCGGAGGTCGCGAAACCGAGAACCGTCCATTTCGTGGCGACCGGCCTCGACGGTAGGTCCATGAGCAAGATTTATATACAGATTGAAGACTTGCGCCACCCAGGCGACGCG
>Ga0075425_100000448_pt1 | contig 38460 bp, 60 predicted proteins | sample SoiMethybrSBSTD4_FD_75300 | JGI IMG/M metagenome (GOLD analysis project Ga0075425, IMG submission 75300) | Bulk soil microbial communities from a Populus tree surrounding site in Tennessee, USA - Soil MetaG P. TD hybrid SBSTD4 | ecosystem: Environmental > Terrestrial > Soil > Tree plantation... | reverse complement strand
TGCGTACACGCCACACATAACGGATCGGGTTCATTGCGTCCCCTTCATCGCTGCACGGCGTCCGCGCTCACGCGCCGCGACCGTGTTGGCGCGATGCGGCACAATCAGCTGACGATAAATCCGCCGACGCTTCTGGTCGTACATTGCGTGACCCAGCCGCTCCCACGCAGGGAAATGGCGCCGCAGCTTATCGACCGACCAGCCCGACTGCAACATCGCGTCGCCCTCGTTGAGCCATCGGAGATAATCCTCGGCCGCCGCGGCGACCGTATCACAGATGCCCTCGATCAACTTGGCGTCGTGCTCATGGCCCACGCGACGCAGCACCGCGGCGTCTTCGCGTTTATCGGCCAGCACTTCTTCGAGGCGCGGCGCGCTCATTGATCCGCCACAGCGGCGAAGGCGACATCGACCCAGACACGATGCGCGTTGCCGTGCGACGCCGTCACGTCACTACGCCGAAACCGTTTGGTCGCAATCAGCTTCGCATTCCGCATCACGGCGCCCAGGAAGCTGAGCGATCGCTCGTCACCGGTCCGCGGCAGGATCCCGCGACGCTGTGCAGCATGGCGCAGATTCGCGACCGTGATGCCGTTGTCGCCAGCACGCTTCGCGAGCTCCTGCGCGATCGGGACGAGCTTCTCGATCAATGCTTTGCGCGCAGCCTTTGCGGCCGCCAATTCGAGCGCGTCAAATCCGAGCTGGAGGCCACTCGTCATCGCGCCTCCGCCTGGATCGCCACGCGTTCGGCCTGCGCCTCCGAGCCCTCGAGCTCGACGAGCTGCAAGAACTTCCAGCACCCGCGCCCGCGGATCGGCGGCGTGGCGTAATGCATCGCTCGCTGTCGTCGCTCATTGCACTGGCCCGCGAAGCGGCAGGCTTCGCGCGGGTTGTCGGCCGACCGGCAGATCGGCTCGCGCGGGGGATGGATGTCGGTCTCGGTCGCCATCACCCTCCCATCGCCTTCCTGCGATCCGGCGGCTGGCGCTTCAACCACTCATCGACGAGATGCCGCTCCTCGGGCGTGAGCTTCTTGCCCTGCTGGAGATGGATGAGTGCGAATCCCTCGGCTCTGACCACCGCGGGGTCGCGCTCCTCTCTCTTCTGTAGTTCTGGTGCGCGAGCACCAACTCCCTTCTCTCTAACCATAGAAGGGAGTTGTGCTTGTCGCACTGGTACTGAGAAGGAAATTTCCCCCCTACCCCCCAAAGCGGCGGCCGGGAGGTCGGACTCTGGCGTCTGGCCTGTTTGGACTCTGGCGTCCATCTCATCTGGACTGTCGAGTCCGTTCTGTTCAGACCATGTAGTCAAGCTTCGCAGGTGTTTCCCAAGCGCGATCGCCAGCGCCGGTATCTCGTGATAGGTGCGCGGGACGCACACACGCGGCAGCGTCGTCACCCAGCCGAGGTTGCGCGCATCCTTGCGGCGAATCGTCTCGTGCAGCGTCAGACGCTTCAGCCGCTGACGGATCCTCGAGATCGTCCCGGCCTTCAGTTTGTTAGCCAGGCGCGCCGCCAGACTCTCGTGCGAGATGTAAGAGCCGTCCGGGCCGCCCTGATCGAGGATCCAGTCGTGATAGCACACGACGACCTCGCCGAGCGTGAGCTCGGGGCAGCCCCAGAACACGCCCAGCGCGATCGCGGGCAGCTTCGGCGGACGATCACTCAGCACGCGACGTGCTCCAGCGCATCCCAGAGCGTGGGGATTGCCGCGCTCGGAGCGTAGAGCGGGTGTCGCGGATAGGCACCATTCAGCGTCAACCCAAGGTGATGCACCATATACCGCCACGGCTTCAGGATTCGCTGCACCGCACGATCGCGACTGAACAGACCGCCCTTATGCCCCCACGCGGCGATGACGATCGACGCGTGCACGAGCTGCATGCTGATCCACTCATCGTTCTCTGGGCCGACCGCGACCGGGAAACCGGCATGCTCGATCATCTTGGGGTTGGTCGCGCGCAACGCGAAGAGATTCACGACGCGAAGCTGGCTATAGCCCCAGAGCCTCGAGAACCCGATGCAGCGACGGATTGTAGGGTCATCGATACTCTCATCGGCCGTTGACGGGTTGAGCATGATCCACAGCACGCACCGCTCATCGTGCTCGCTCCAACGGCGGAAGAGGCAATAGCGATACCGCTGATCGGGTGTGATCACGGCATCGGAGATCACGGGACCTTCGACAGGAACGGGAAGAGCAGCTGACGTTTGCCGTTACCGCCGAGCTTGAGACCCGGTCGGAAGACCGCGACGAAGCTGGCGAAGGGCGCGCGACCGCGGCGGGTCGCTGGCGCACCGAGGGTATAGCTCAGCCGTCCACGAATGAAGCGGATTTCGGCATGCGGCAGCACGACCTCATGGAACCACGAGGTATCCGTGCGCGCCGGCAGCAGCATGACGACCAGCGCTCCGTGCTCGGTGGCCTCGAGGAGCGCCTTCCGGACCCATAACGTCATGCCCTTGCCGTAGGGCGGATTGCAAAAGACTCGCTCGCCAGCCCATGAGGCCGTGAGCGCATCGGTGTCACGATCGAAATACCGGACGTGCTGGGCGTTGAAATCGGCCGCCGCGGCGTCCAGCGTGAACTTGAATTCCTGGTCGAGCGCCGCATAGATCGCCGGCGGCGTCGCCCACTCCACTGCGCCGGGCAGCAGAGTGGCCACCTTCCAGCGTGTCGCATGCGTCGCAGCGGCTGAAGCCATCATAGGTCGCCTGTCTTCGCGAGCTCGGCCGCGCAACGGCCATAGATCGTGCCGCGATCGTTATTGGCGATCAGCGTGTGAGCCCAGCAAACGAAATCGCCTGGCTGTGTCTCTCGGACTGGCGGTTGACCGGCCACCCATGCACCCGATCCATGCCACTGATGTGGTTTCGTGGTTCGATAAACGTTCCCGCGCTGACTAAACCGCCGGCGCCCGCAGACTGCGCATTTCACCTGCTCGCCGCGGGGTTTAACATCGGCCTCGCGCGGCGGTCGGCTCAGCGCACCGCCGCATCCGCCATGTCGTAGGTCAGCGAGGCGAGAGCCGCGCGTGTTGCTCCAATTCACCTCGTGGCCGCACTTCTGGCAGATCGCTCTCGGCATCTAGGCCACCTCACAGAGCATCGGCCCGATGCGATGACGCGCCAGCTCGAGGTATTTCGGATTCAGGTCGATATAGATGCTGTTGCGACCGTTGCCCGTGGCCACCTGGGCAACGGTGCCGCTACCGCCGAACGGATCGAGGACCGTGTCGCCAGGCCTTGAGCCGGCCACGATGCAGCGCCGCGCGAGTTCCTCTGGGAAGGTGGCGAAGTGCGCCCCGGCATAGGACTGCGTGCCGATCAGCCATACCGAACGCGCGTTGCGCTTGCCCGTGGTATCCTCCCAGGGCACGCCGCGGCCGAGATGGTCGTTCGGGATTCCCCGGCCGTCGCGCCCAGTTGGGAGATCGCGCTTCAGATTGCCGCTCCGCTTCCGCGTGCCACCAACGGCGCGCATCGGCCCATTCCTCTTTGCGCCGCCATTCGCACGCGCGGAGCCAGTCTGATGATCTACATCCTGCGAGAGTCGATCGCGGCTCGTCGGTAATAGTGGCTCGGCGATCGCCGCAGCGTCGTGGTAGTAGCGCTCCGATTTGGCGAGATGGAAGAGGTACTCATGCGCCCGCGTGCACCGATCGGTGACGCTCTCCGGCATCGGGTTCGGCTTCGCCCAGATGATATCCTCGCGCACCCACCAGCCATCCGCCTGGAGCGCGAGCGCAACTCGCGCCGGCATCATCAGCAGGTTCTTGGGCCGGAGCCGGGTGCGCATGGACTCACGCACGCGCGTCCGTCGGCTCTCACGCTGGTTGCGACGGGTGCCCTGCAGGGTGCTCCCAATGTCGTCACCGCGGCCGCTATCGGTATATGAGTCGCCCAGGTTCAGCCACAGCGAGCCGTCGGCCGACAAGACGCGCCGAACTGCTCGAAACACGTCGACGAGATTCGAGACGTATTCTTCGGGGCTCGACTCCAATCCGATTTGTCCGGCAACACCGTAGTCGCGTAGTCCCCAGTATGGCGGACTCGTCACGACACACTGGACGGAGTCGACCGGCAGCGTTTGAAGCACGTCAGTCGCGCTCCCGCAAAAGAGCTGCGCCTGACTCACAGCGCCGCCCGCAGAAGAACTGCCTGCCTGCCTGCCTGCCTGCCTGCCTGCCTGCCTGCCTAGGGCTCACGCGGCGGCCCTCTCGATCTGCTGCGGCAGATTCGAGCGCACGACCGCCTCAGCGACTTCTGGACAAACGGAATTCCCGATGAGCCGCACCATCGCAGTCTTCGTCTTGGCGATGGAGAGATCATAGGAGGAGGCAAACCGGCCGAATTGCGCGCGGAGCAGCTCGTGCGGCTCGAGCATCCGCATCCCGATATCGACGATCTGGTAGTCAGTGCCCTCGACCGTAACGAGCCCGAAACGCTGCTTTGCTTCGAGTGTGTGCAGCGGCATGTCGATCTGCTGGCCCGCGCGCGCAGTGCCGTAATACTTCAACAGGAACGCGCAGACCTCGGCGATGTGAGTGCCACCGCTCGTGAGTGTCGGAACTGGTTCATCGGCGCCGGCGCCATGGCATTCCCCGCGGAGCTTGACGAGGTGCGCGGCGGCCAACGCGTGATGATCGCGCGCGGTAATCGTCCCGATCTCCCGCTGGAGCTCGTGACCGACCACACCACCGAAATGCTTCGCGAGGAATGCCGAGACTAGCCCGTGTTTCCGGCTGTTGACCAGCGTGCCGAGCGGCTTGTCCAGGCCAGGCACCCGCGCGAGTTGACCATCGCGCTCGCCATAGCCCGTTTGCACTAGCGTGGACGCAACGACGGCGTGACTGCGCCGAGCAGCGGTAACCGTGCCCAGGGGCGCATCTGCGGGATATTCGCGTCGGCCAGCGCGACCATCCTTCCACCCGTCCCCGTGGTTCACGGCGATCAGATGTGGGGCGACGAGGTTGTGCCGATTGTGCTGACTCGTAACGACGCCGAGCGGCCGATCGACTGGCTGTGGAGCGTTCGAGTGATTCATCTCGACGAGGACGGGCGTCGCGATTCCGAGGGCATGGGCGGCGCCGGCAGGATTCTCTTTCGGGCCAGCGGTGATGGTCGGCAGCGGCTCATTAATGTCGGAGCTATGGGCATCGCCGCGGAACTTCACGATGAAGGGCCGCGGAGATTCCAGGACGAACCGCTTCACGCCCTGCGCGATGCGCCACTGCGTCTTGTCAGCGAGCGGCCGCTTGCGCTCAAAGATCGACGGGCAGTGCAGCGACCAGTCGATGCACTCCGCTGCCGTGCGCAGCGGCAAGCGACCCGGCCCATGACTGAACTCGGGCCAGACGATCGGCTTGCCGTCCCTGCGCGCGACGATGAAGAGGCGACGGCGCCGCGTGGGCGCGCCATACAGCGAGGCATCAAGCATCCGGTGCTCAACGCGATAACCGAGCCGCTCAATGCGCCGAATCCAGCAGCGGAAGGTCTTGCCGATGAATCGTTTGTCCGGTTTGCCTGCCTTCGTGAGTGGGCCCCAGCCCTCGAACTCTTTAACGTTCTCGAGGAAGATCACGGCAGGCTGCGTGGCGCGCGCCCACCGATAGACCGCCCAGGCGAGCGTGCGGAGCTTCTTCTTCCGTGGCTTCCCGCCCTTGGCGGTCGAGAAGTGCGTGCAGTCGGGCGAGGCCCAGAGCAGCGCGACTGGCCGCCCCCGGACCAGCTCGCCGGGGTTGGCTTTCCAGATGTCCTCCTCGACATGATGCGTTGAGGGATGATTCGCTTTATGGACGGCCAGCGCGACGGGATCGTGGTTGATCGCAATATCCACCGAGCGGCCGAGCGCAGCTTCAATGCCTGCGCTCGCCCCACCTCCGCCGGCGAAGAGATCAACCACCAGTCCGTCGAGCATCTAGCCGAGGATCTTCCAATCCTGGCCGAGCAGCACCCGCAGCTGCTTGGCGATCGCTTCGACCGCTTCGACCTGCCACCGCGCATCCCCCGTCTCGAAGAGCCCGGCCCGCGGCTCCTCACCTTTGATGAACCGGAGGATGTAGGGTGACTCCGGCTGCGGGATCTCAGAGAACGTGCGCCAGGGCGCGAGTCTCCAAGGGTTGTTGACGCGCGTCGGTAGGGTGGCGGCGATGCCGCTCTTCGCCGCGATGGACTGGCTGACGCCGTCATCATCGACGCCGATCTCCGATGTGCTGCGGACCGATGCGCAGAACTGGCGGAGATCGTCAATCTGCCCGCGGCCAGGCTCGAAGCAGGTCTGCAGTGCGATCGTCAGCAGCTCGATGGGCACCGCGTTGTTGAACGAGAAGCCGTGCATGGCCGCGTTCTTGCAAACCGCACGAGCCGGATTCCGCCGCAGGTGCAGGTCAGCACCATAGAGCTCGCTGACGGCGTCCACGCGCCCGGCGTTCACCACGTGAATCAGCGGGCGGGTGTCTTCGTCCTCGGCCTCGAGGTACTTCACGAATCCCGCGAGCGTATAGAACTCCAGCGTCTCGGGTCGCTGCGGATCGGAGTTGATACGCACCAGCGCACGATCGGCGAATTCGGCGTCGCCGACGGTAAAGCGTTGCACCTCAGCCCCCCGCTCGGCGAGCGCGGCGATTTCGTTCACCGCCGTTGCAGTCACTGCGGTCTGATCACTCACGTACTGCCTGCCTTTCCTGTTTTGATGTCGAGAATGCCCTGCCGCGGATCCTCGGACCCATCCGGACTGTGCAGCACCGTCCCGATCGCCTCGCCATTCTTGCTGCCGACGTACATCACATCACCCGAGGGTTTGGTGGATGGCAGGCTCGAGCGCGCAGCAATCGCGACCAGCACCCGCTCGCGATCCTCGGCGGGAATGAACAGGTACTCGAGAGTGATCTTGCGCTTGGCCTTGGCGTCCGTGTTCGGGTCGCGAATGTTGTCGAGCACCTTGGCGAGCTCGGCCTGGAACTTCTCGGCCGCGGCGCCGGCGCCGAGGGTTGAGAGGTCGGCGATCTTCTCTTCGCGCGCGCCCGTGGTGTTCTCTATGCGCGCGCCCGTGGTGTTCTCCATGACTTGACTTCTCCCTCGCGTGGTGGTTGTCCGGTGCAGGGCGTCGAGATCGAGCGGCGGAAGGGTCCTTTCCTTGACGTCGGCGGATGTGGAGTCCTCGTCACCCGGCCCGACAACCGCACCCAACCGCGCCCTAGCACCTGATTCCTTCGCTGGCTGCAAAGCCTTCCTTAGACGTCTCGACCGCTCGCGCTTCGAGCGAGGTACTCGGCGATATCGGCATTGCGATCAACGCGCGGCTCCTGGCGAAGCCACAACAGCACAGCTGCACCGACGATCACAGCGAGCGCGATCGCCTGCATCACCGCTCCTGCGCTTCCCAGGGCGCGCCGTAATAGCGGTCCTTGACCCAAGCCACGAACGCGAACCACGCGCACCAAAGATCGAATTGCACGCGACGCCGCCATGGTAACCGGGCACGGTAGCGTCTGAATGCATCGCGACTATTCATGGGGCTTTAGTCCCCAGCGAACCGAGCCGCGCGATCACATGCAGGACCAACGCCGCGCCACACAGCGCGATCAGGCCACCGACGAGCCAGGCGAGCACGTTCATTTCCCACGCCAGGGATCGGTGAACCAGATCGCGCGCCGACAGTTCTTGCAGGTCGTGGACTTCTTACGAGAGGTCACCGCCGTGCACGGCAGGAACAGCCCGCAGGCGACGCGACCATGCCAAAGCGCCTGCTGCGGCCAGATGCGACGCGGTCGATAGTGCACAATCGGCTTCTTCATGGCAGAGCCCGCACCATCGATTTGAGATCGTAGCCGCGCCGCTTCAACGCGCCGCTGAGATACATCCACGCCATCGCGGAGAGTTGCCCTTCATCCGGATTGGCAGCACTGAGCTCGCCAATCCGGACGACGACGACGTACTCGTTCGCGTTATATCTGCTCGGCCGGATTTCGCCGGCTGCCGAGAAGCGCGCTTCCGGGAGGCCTGGCATCTACGTCCAGAGCTCCGTGACCATGACGCAGAATCGCTTGCCGATGATCGTCTCGACGCTGAACGACGCGCGGGGCGGCACAATGCTCGCCGAGCACGGCGTGACGTCGGAGGCGATCGCTTGGTCGTTCTCTTTGCGCAGGGCTAGGCGCAACTCTTCGGCCAGTTCTTCAGGGGATTCAATGATCATGCGGGCACAGCCTGCACGAGCAGAGCACGCAGCCCATCGATATCTAGATGACTCCACGAGACGCCACTCCACAGCCGCTCGAAATACACCTGGCTGAGCGAACGATCGAAATCACCGCCAAAGCGGTGGGGCGGGTAGTGCTCGACCAAGATGAAATCGCCGAGCGACCAGCGCATGTCCTTCGCCAACACTGCCGCGAGTCGCTCGATGGTGTTGGTGATCGACGCGCCGGGATTGTCGCCGCGCTCCGTCGCGATCACGACAGGCACCGGGCCATCCTTCACGATCACCACATCCGTGATGACCGGCCGCTCGAACAGACCGGGATACGTGAAGCCATCGCGCCGATCGACGCGTTGCGCCCCGATCTCCGCCAGCAACTCGTCGATTGGATAGGCCGCCTTCCGTTTAGCGTCGTACTGCGCGTGCGCCGCGGCCTGAGCTGGCGTCCGGGATTTGTGTTTGTGGCAGGGGCAGCAGCGGCCATCCTCGCCGCGCTTCCGGCATACGCACTTGGCACCGCAGACGGGGCACGGCATCAGGACTCCACGTCCGCGGCGAGCCAGCCAGTTGTCGGCGCTTCAGCGCCGAGTGCATCGCGCGCAATCGCCTCGATCCAACCGAGCGTAAAGGCTCGGGCAGTTTCCGGGTTTACGGGACCATCGGCTTTCATGAGAGCCAACTCGTCGGGATCGCGGGCGGCACCCATGATCTCGTGTAGGGCGCGTAGCAGCTTGGCTTTTGGAATCATCTTCTCGGCTGTTTTCACATGCGCCCCGCAGCTTGGAGGTTCTGGGTGATGCGGGCGGCCACGGTCTCCAGCATCGCGATCTCAGCGAGGACGTTGGGCAGATGACGCGCCTGCGCCTCGAGGTCTCCCTCATGCAGCACGCAATCGATCTGCGTCTCATCCTCAGCATGGTCGGCGATCGTCTCAGGCTTCTGCAGCTCGCGCAGCGATGGCAGGTCGGCACGATAGGCCGCCTCGTAGAACGCTTTGATGCGCGCAACGATCATCCCGGCGCGATCGCTCGAGACGCCCGCGCGCTGGAGGGCAGGGAAGAGTTCGGAGCAATCGAACTCCGGGCCGCGCTCGCCCTGCGACCACTTCTCGAGCGTGTTGACGTGCTTGCCCATGAGATCGGCGATCCGGCCAAGCAGACCGGCGGCGGCGAGCGCGAGCGCGGTGGGTTGTCGGTCGCCAGGCGTCCAATGCGGTGTCAGGACTGGCTTGCGGATATAGCGTTGGCTGCGAACTCTCGTGGCAACGGACATTGGGACTCCTAGTGCAGGACGGGACTGAACGACAGCGCGGCGGTCCGACCCTTCGGATCGCTGCGCGACAACCACAGCGCGACATGCAGCACGTCGCGGAAATGCGCCTCTTGGGCGACCAGCTCGTAGGCATGGGGCGTGTCGCCGCCGACCATCAGCACGCCGCGCCATTCACCGCGCTCGTTCATCCGGAACACGGCAACGCGTCGCTCGTCATGGGCTACGCGCGCAGACCGGACAGGCCAGCGAGCGATGATCTCATCGACGGTATCTCGAATCCCGATCGAGGCGCCGAGGGTATCGAGCAGCGTTTTGAGGGATTCCGCCGAGAGCGGGGCATGGCGCAGATCCAGCGCGAGTGCCGTCATGCAATCACCAGCCCACGTGACTGCTTCGCCTCATAGGTCAGCACTGCGCGACGGACGCGCGCGGATCTGGTCCAGGCGAGCACGACGCGGCGGGCGACTGACGATTCGCGCTTATGACCAGAGGCACGGCAGCGAGCAATGAATTCGCGCTTTTCTGATGCGCTGAGGGCGGCGGAGACCGTCTGGTATCGAGCCATCACGCCGCATCCACACGCTGCTGCTGCTCAGCTTCGGCGATGATCCGGTCGACCTCGGCCATAGCCCGCTCCCGGAGGAGCTGGCTGAGATCAACGGTTTCGCCACGCCGGCGCGTCTCGATGGCGCAGGCGCGCTTCAACCGAGCCCGCTGTTCGGGGCTGATGCGAACCATCAGCGGCTTCCCGGCCATCTTGCTGTGCCTACTCATGCCCCCTACCTTTGCCCGGTTTGTTCGGTACTTCGGTCGTATAGCGCATGCATCACGAGCCACCAACTTAAGGGCATAATGCCATCTGTCAAGGGGCAATTATCCACCGGCAGTAAGGCGGTGCAGGATCGGCTCTTAAGCCTCGCGACACTGAGCGCGCCGCCCAACACAAAGCCGACGCTCGCTTATGTCGAGCGCGTGGCGCGGCTGCGTGCTGGTACGCTGAAGGACTGTGTACGGCGGGCGAGCGTGACTAAGACGGTGTCGAAACGGCTGTTACTCGCGGAGGGGGAGCTTGGCCTCGTGGGCCTGACATCCGACTGGCTCATCCATGGCCGTGGGCAGGCTCCCAGCAAAAGGGGCATAATGCCACCTGGCGACCTCCAGGGCGAACGATCGATACGTCATAACTCAATGACGAAGCAGCCTGGAACGGGTGTAGAATCTCAAGATTCCTCAGCTATTGCAATTGATCAGCATTCGCGTGAGAGCGAGTGGGGAGATCGGCCTCCAGATCCCCCCGGACACCCCCGCACAGATCATGCGGAGCACGAGGGCGGGGAGCTCCTGAAATTGGCTGCTGAAGCAAAACGCATCGCAGCTGCCCTACAAGAGGACCTCGCGCGGAGCGAGGCGCCAGTTCTCTTCGATGGCACAACGGAGAAAGGTCGTCAACAGGCCCTCGTCTGGGCACTGAAGACCCTTGCTCGGGATCTCCATGTGCTCGGCTTTGACATGCGTCGAATGTTTCACATCACTGATGAACTAGCGGCGGAGATCGGCCTACCGGCGCAGGAACGACATATCTGCGGTGCCGCAGTGCCCACCGGTGCGAAGTTCTGCCCGGGATGCGGTGAAGGGATCAACAGCTAACGAGCGATCGTTGCAGCCTGGCGCTTCAGCCGTCGCGCTTTCTTCCGCCGAGCCTGCCGGCCACTCGGCGCCCGATTGTCGAGATAGCTCATCATGACCGCACGTGTCACCATCCAGTCACGCCCCGACTTCACCGCAGCGATCTTCCCCTTGAGGACTTGATTGCGCAGTGTCGTCGGCGACAGACCGAATTCCTTCGCGGCATCGGCCAGGGTGAGCAGCTCGGCCGGCGAGCTCAGACGCTCGAGCACCGCGGGCGGATAGAATCCGCTCGCGCCGATGATCTCGATTTCGATCAGACGGTCATCACGATCGAAGTGCGCAAGGACGCCGCGCGAGACCTGGACGGTCCGCAGCCGGTCGGCCTCGAGCAGGGTAATGCTCATCGCATCCGCCTTTTCATCATACGTCGCCTGCATGCATCCTCCTCAGTCATACTCGCCGAGTCGATAGGCGGTGACCACGAGAATGTAGCCCGCCTTCTGCACCCACGAGACCTGATAGGACTGGTTTTCGATCTGGAGCGTTGAGGTCCAATAGTCCTCGTGCCCACGCCGTCCATCGAAGGCCTTCACGCCATGCGCCAGCACCAGCCGGACCACCTGCCGGGTGATCTTCGCCTTCCGCATTTCGACGACTGCGTGGTCTGAATACTGAATCTGGAGCGGGCTCATTGTAAAGCCCAATATAGGCGCTAGAGCCTATATGTCAAGCCCTGTCCTAGACCCCTTGACAATATAGGCGCTAGCGCCTATATATATCCCCGTCCACTAAACGACGGGGTTCCCGTGAATAGCCAGATGCAGCTCTCCAAGGTCTACCAGATCGTCACCGATCGCCTGATCGCCGCCCTCGAGCAGGGCGTCATCCCATGGCGGAAGCCGTGGAAGTCGGCCGACATGCCGCGCAACCTAGCCAGCGGCCAGCCCTACCGCGGCTCGAATGTCTTCGCGCTGCTGTGGGCAGGCTATAGCTCGCCCTACTGGGGTGACGTTCAAGCAGGCGCTCGAGCTCGGCGGCCATGTGAAGAAGGGCGAGAAGGGGACGCCGGTCGTATTCTGGCGCTGGGTCTCGGAGCGCAAGCGCAAGGATGGCACCAAGGAGCAGCTCGACCGGCCGTTCCCGACGGTCCGCTATTACACGGTCTTCAACGTCGAGCAGTGCGAGGGCCTGACGGTCCCGGCCGCGGCCGATGCGCCGAAGGGCTTCGACCCGATCGCCGCAGCCGAGCAGCTCGTCGCCGACATGCCGAAGCGTCCGGCGATCGTGCATGGCGATGACCAGGCGTCCTACTCGCCGGCGGCGGACATCGTCGCCATGCCAAACCGCGAGAGCTTCTATTCCGCGGCCGGTTACTATGCGACGCTATTCCACGAGCTGACGCACAGCACGTCGCACGCCTCGCGCGTTGGCCGCAAGATCGACGTCGTTCGGCTCCGAGCAGTACTCACGCGAGGAGCTCGTCGCCGAGATGGGCGCCTCCTTCCTGATGGCCAGCTGCGACCTCGAGAATGACGCGACGATGAACAACGCGGCGGCCTACCTGGCGAATTGGCTTAAGGCCATGCGCGCGGATCCGTCGATGCTGATCTATGCAGGCCAGCAGGCGCAGAAAGCCGCCGATTTCATCCTCGACCGCGCGGCGATCGCCGCGCCGGCCGAGGCCATGGAAGCGCGCGAGGGCGGGGAAGTAGCCGCGGCGCTCGCGGCGTAGCAGCGATTGACAGCCGCCCTAATACCCGTAGGTTTCCCGATAGGCGATAACCAAACCACGGCACGCCAGTCCCGATGGGTGAGAACCCCCACGGAACTGGCGCTTTTTGTTGGAAGGCAAAAACACGCTGCTCGAATAGCTTGCGCAAGGATTGGCGATTGCTAGGATCAATGGCAGAAAGACGACCGGCCCGGTAGCGGAACCCGGGCCGGATCAGACTTGGAGGCGTGGCAGAGCTGGTTTATTGCACCCGACTCTTAATCGGGCGGTCGCATCGTCCAATGCGATCCGTGGGTTCGAAACCCACCGCCTCCGTCGAACACCAGCGGCGCCGTATATATGACGGCACCGAGAGAATCTTGCAAGTGGGCCGGTTGGGCCATTTCGGCTCAATCGGCCGGTTTAGCCCCTACGTACATTCCAGCCTGTTGGTGCCATGCGTCACGTTTAGGCACGCCCTGGCCGAATGCCTCCCGAAGACCCTAGAAGCCGCCTAACAGGGGAAGTCGCAGCGGGATCTTGCAGCCATACCCGGCCACCGCATCGACCCCGCGTGGGCCGTATCCCGCCGTCAGCTGCAGTCCGCAATTGGCTAACGCGCGCTGGCGCCATTTGTTTCGATCGCGCGTGAGGTTTGGGACGATCGTATCGGCATATGATCGGACCGAGCTCTCGAGCGCGAGGATCCGCACGTCGCGCGCGCGGATGCCCACCGAATCATGCGCCACGATTGAATCGAGCAGCGCGATCGTCGAGTCCTTCTCGTGCCGCAGATCTTCGACCCGCCTCTTCGGAATGAGCGAGTCAGGGATGGCCGCGATCGCGGCGCCGGCAGAATCGGACCGCGCGCGCTGCGCGGGAAGCGCGCGGCTTGCGGTATTCGCGCGGGCGAGCGAATCAAGCTGATGACGAAAGGTGGTGGTCGCCTCAATCTCGGCCGCGGCGCGCGCGGCATTGATCCGATCGGTCGCATCATCATGGGCAAGCTGCCTGCCGATCGCGATCCCATCGCGTCGCGCGCAGGTAGCCAGGAGCCAGCCCGCCAGGCCAATCGCCAGCAGCATACCGGCGCTCAGAGTCACATTCCCGAACTTCATCGGGTATCCAGTCGGAGCCGCGGCCGGTGGCGGAATGACTTCCGATAGATCGAGAGTGGGTAGACCTGGAAATCGACAAGCACTCCCAGAATCGACGACTCGACCTTCGACTGCTTGACACAATCATCTGACCAGCGCCAGCTGATGCGCGTCCAGTTCTTGTGCGCCTGCTCCGCGTGCCACGTCTGCGGGTTGCCGTAACGCCTGGTGAATTCGGCATCCGAGAGCATGATCCGGATGTCCCAATCCCGAGGGTACATATTCGAGTCGAGCAGCGCGGACCCCACGAGATAGACGGGCGCTCCGTACAAGCCGCGCAGACCGTTCCCGACGTGCTGGAGCTTCTTGCGAAACTCTTTGGTGACGTGCTTGGGCCAGCCGGCGCGAAGGAAAACGCGACCCTTCTTCATGTCGCTTGCCCGTTTGTGATGAAGCCATGCCAGCAGAGCGTGCGAATCTTGTTGCCCTGGGCATCGGATTCGATGATGTCGATCGATGGCTGGATGCTGAGCGTATCGGGGAATGAACCCGATGCCTGCCAGACTTTTACTTTGCCGTTCTTGCCGGGATACTCTCCAGGCCTCGGGGCCCGTTCATGAAACGCTGCGGCGCTAATGGCGACCCGCACGCGATGGGGACCAGCCGCCTGGCACGCGGGGAATGGGCAATCGAAATCAAGCACCCCATCCTGCAGAGAGCCCTTCAGCTTGGGATCGAGGTCGGTGAGCTTCACTTGCGCCACCGATTAGGCACGCGGCGGCCGTCCTGATACATGACCTCCAGGCGGCCGTCACCGCAGAAGACGATCGAGAAGAGCGCCGCGGGATCGGCGAACAGCACATAGGCGTCAGGATCCGAGTGCGTGCAGGCGTTCGGCTCGGCAGCATACGGATGACTATGCGCGATCCCAATCAGCCCGGTGCCGACACAGCCTGCCAGCACCCCTCGCGGATACCAGACGTTGAATTCGCTGGAGCTGTCCGAGCGTGCGGCCTCGACGCGGACCGGCTCGAGGATCTGCATCACGATCCCATCGATGGTCGTGTCGCGTGCTCCACCGTAATAGCAAAGTGAGCCTTCCTTCGGCAGCGCGGCCTGGAGCAGCTCGAGCGAACGTTGGCCAACCGGCTGGGTGATCAAGACGCCGGCGACAAAGCGCGTATCAGGCCGCGGGATAATGGGCACGAGCCGCGAGGGACCACATCCGAACGCGAGCAGCGCAATCCCACCGATCAGGACCAGTGCCCACCACCGAGCATCGAGAAACGCCATGAGCATCGGCACGCCAGGCACGCGCCAGAGAGTCTTGCCAAAGAGCTGATGGAGCGGGGACTGATAGTCTCGATCGCCGCTATAGGTCTGTACGCCATGCTGAACGAGATCGTCGATCGTGAAGATCAGGCCGAGCATCTGGAGCGAGATTCCGAGCGGCGTGTGCATCCAAAAGCCAAGCGCCACGAGCGCCGCGCCGATATAGGCGTGATGGAATTCCAGCAGATCGAATGGCGACTTCAGGCCCGTTACGCGCTGCATGAAGGCTTCGATCCCGATCAGGACGAACCAGATCAGGAAATAGAGCTCGACCGCCGCGATGACCCAGCGCATCAACTGCCCCCGCGGCGACGGATGATGACGTCGCCCGAATCGAGGGGCACGCAGCGGAATTTCGCGAGGGAATCGAGTGCCCGATTCGCGCGGCCGGTTTGGGCTAATGCGCGTCGACCGGCAAAGCCTGCCCAGGAGACAGCGAGAATACAGAGCGCCAACGTCAGCACGACGTACCAGCCCGCATGGGGAGCGCGCGCGAGATTCATGCTCGCTGCCTCCGCCGCATGATGCCGATCTCCTGTGCCGGGGAACGATCGCCGGGCAGCAATGAGAAGGTGCGCACGACATGATCAGGATTGCGGCGCTTCCAGAGGCGGCCGCGGCGCGTGGCGCCGAGCTCGTTAAAGCAGATGAACTTCTTGACGACTCGGCGATCGCCAGGCGCGCACATCACGACGCCCCACCTCATCCGATCCCCGTCATGCTATGCAGCCGATCAGACCATTCCACGAGCTGCAAATGGGGCTTGTCGCGTACCTTGCCCTGCGTCATGAAATGGACCAGACCTGACTGTGCCGCGCAGCTCGCGACCTCGCTGACCATCTCATCCCACGGATCATCGGGCGTCCATGGTCGACCGTCGACGCCGACGGGATCGACGTCAAGCGCGGCCGCGGCAGGCTTGCCGCCCTCGGTCCAGCCATGCGCGCTGGTGAGCGCAGACCAGGCGTTCGTGACGATCGCGCCGGCGCGCGCGTAGCGGGGATCGATGCCCTTCGCCTCGAGCTCAGTCGCGGTGCGCCCCTGGCCGAAGAGCCATTGCTGGCGGGCATCCGGGCGATAGACCTCGATGATTCGGCATTCGAGGCCGACCTTCCGCAGCCGTGCGTCGAGCTTGGGCCAGCGGAGCTGGAGGAGTCCGTGACCCTTCGTGAGATCGGCATCCGCGTGACCGAGCCCGGCGACCTTGCGCAGGAATTCGATATCGCGCAGCGCGAGCTCGGTCATTCGCTAGTGCCCCCATTGCTGGGCGTCACCATCTTGTCCGGGTCCCACGTCTTGCGTTTGATCCCGAAGTGCGCAGTCCCGATGCCGTGCAGACCGGCCAGGAAAAACAGCCAGCCATCAGGGACCTCGCGGCCCATGGCCCAGGCGAACATCGTGAGGAAGTCGAGGACGATCGCCGCGACGATGATGCCGGCGGTGGTGGGGAAGGTCGACAGTCGCGGCCAGTGCTCGAGGCGGAGCTCGTGGGTATCGCGCTTGGTCACGGATGCCCCATCGCGCGCCGGAGTTCACGGATATCGGATCGCAGATCCTCGAGGCCCTGGAGGATGGCGCGGTTCTGCGTCTCGACGGTTTCACGATTGGCTTTGCTCTCGAGGTCCTGCTCGATGTGCCGAACATCACTGCGGAGTGCCGCGATCGCGACGAGGCCAGCCAGCGCCGTGGGGATCAGCGCAATCGCGACCCGGCCCCAGATGCCCTTGCCGTTCCCGTCGGCCAAGCAACCTCCTAGAACGCGAAAAGGCCGCGTCGTGTGGCGACGCGGCCCTGGGTTCCTACCTAGGTTGTGGTCCTGCTGTCAGGCACCAATGTAGTATTTCAGGTCGCGCGAAACAACAGTCCACTGGTAGGGCATTACTGGCTGGCGAGAAAAAAGAACCGCCCGCATCCTAGAGCAATGATGGCAACGGCGCGCGGATTGATTCTCGCGGTCCTCTTGGGACTCGGAATTGGCGGGGCGATCTATCTAACTTGTGCCCATCAAACCCGAGAGCTTGAGCAGGCCGTTCGGCAGGCCGACAGCACAGGTAGAATACTTCGACTGATGGAAGCCGAACGTTTAGACTCGCCGCGATTGCTTCGTTTTGTTCGTCAAGAGGAGGTGGAACCATGAATCGATTCCTGATTGCGACAGCCTTGCTAACGTTAGCCGCCTGCAAGGATTCCATCTCTCCGCCGCCCCCACCCCCACCGCCAGCGGTCGTCAAGCTACTTATGGCTCAGGACACCGGCTTCTGGCGTGGGCAGAAGCTCAGCCTCGCGAGACTCGTCCGCGCCGTGCTGGACAATGGGGATACCGTCGCGGCGCCGGCGGTGACGTGGACGTTGCCTGGCGGCTTCACGCAGCAAAGCGACTCCCTCCTCGGCGCACACGAGGCGCGCGGCGCGATCCATGCGTCCGTCGCCGGCACGGCCGTGTCGGACTCGCTCGGCATTGCCACGCTCGATGATCTGTCCGCCAAGGGCACCTGGTCCTCGCAGCATATCTGCTACAACTCACCCAACGGCAGACGCGGCACGGAGAATCCGCCGATCGGCGTCGACTCCGCGATCGTCATCCGATCGAATGGCGTGCTCACCTATTCGGATGCGAATTGGGGGAAGGGGAATTTCAAAGCCGTGATCGCCGTCGATGAGCGCGTCATCAGCTTTTGGAAGGATGGCGTCGTCGATACGACGTTCGGACAGACCACAATCGTGGCGACCCAGGACACGCTCATGCTGGCGCTCGGCAGCAACATCGGATCTGCGGCGCCATGGATGAAGCGCACGTCGGACGCTCCATTAACCTATCATCTGGACGCACCGGGAGAATGCTCGTCTGACTGGCAGGACGGCGGCACGGCTTACGATCTCAAGGCAACCCCGTAGCACTGACCTGATCGTCCGCGGCATAGCGCCGGAGCAGCTCCTGCACATCCGTTTTCCAGCGCCCGCGCGCCGTCGTTTCCGCGAGCTCGAGATCCGCACCCATCAATAGCTGTTGCTGTGGCGCTGCCACGAGCGCCTGATACTCTTGCCACCAGGGCTGCGCGGTGACCTCTGCCGGCGCCGACTCCGGTCCGCGACGCCAGAATTCCTCGTCATGGATCCAGGCCTTCGCGATCAGCTTCGGTGACAATCCATGCCCGCGCGCGATATCCGCGCGCGTGGCGAGCTGCTCGCGGATGAGGACCTCCACGCACCCAGCGCAGAGATAGAGGTCCTCGTCGGCAATTTCTAAGAGCTGCGGAAGCCGGCTGCGCGCGATCGCGAGGAGCTCGGGCGGCATCTCCCCCCACCACGCCAGACCATCTGCCGGGACGCGGGCCGTCGTGCAGCAGCGCGGCGGCCCCTCGCCGCGATCGCGGTCGATCGTGACTGACGTGACTTCCAGCTTCGCGGCCTCGGCCCAGGTCGTCAGGTGACCTCCTGGGCCACCCAGATCACCTGGTCGCCATTGTTGGGGATCGCGCTCGCGGTCGTATCGGAGGCGGTGTTGTAGGTCACGCCATTGCGCGTATCCGGATTTGAGCCGGCACCGTCGGCGCCGCGCACCGTGAACGAGCCACCGATCCCGTTGTCATCGAAGGATGAGATGCGGATCCGGATATCATCGCCTGTGCCCAGGCCGGTCGCGAGAATCGTCTTCGACTCGCTGTTCCAGCTCTGTGTGCCTGCGATATTGCGCGAGTACCCGTAGCTCGCGGCCGTAATCCAGCCGTTCCCGTCCTGACGGTTGATCTCGATCGCGACCGTGACCGAGACATTGGCACTGCCGTCCGGGTTCGTGACGGTGACGCGATAGTTGACCGTGTAGGAATCATCATTTGCACCGCCCGGCTGCAGATCTGCCTCGGCGGTATCGCTGACATTGACGAGCAGGTTTCCGCTCGGGAAGTCATCATTTTGGCCGGTCACGACGCCGGCATTCAGCATCTGCGCGCGCGATGTGAAGCCGCTGGTCGTGATGTTGAGCGCCTGCAAACGCTGGCGATGATTGACGCCCGTGCCGAAGGCCGTGGCAAAGCTCAGGTACTGGCCCCCTCGGAGGATGATGAGTGGGGGATTCTGATAGCTCAGTGAAAAGGAGACGGCGACGTCGCCGTCCGCATCCGCGCCATTGACCGTAATCTCCTCGCGGTGGCGATAGATCCGGTAGACCGTGCCCCCTTCGGCCACGCCATTGGCCGGATCCAGCTGCACCGAAGAGTGGGCGGCAATACCTGTAGGATTGCCGGCGCGTAATACAAAGAGCCCATCATCGAAAACGAACGCGCGCTTACGCGTGCCCTTTGGCGTCACCGCGGTCACGGGTGAAGATTCCGCGCCTGAGCCATCGCCTCGCTCATAGGCGAAGACTTTCACATATGCGATCTGGCCCGGGATGATGCTGACGAGCGTAGCGGTCGTCAGCTGACTGTTGGCATTGAGCAGCTGCAGCGGCGCAACGCGCGTCGTGGCATCGGAAGGCTCGCCCGCCGTCGAAACAGCTACGCGGACGACCAAGCCTCCGGTGACGGATATGTTCGCGACCACGTTGCCACCATCATCGACGTGCAGCCCAACAGCACGGACGATCGGCGCGACAAAGCCGAGCATCCGCGCTGCTTCGGTCGTTCCCAAGATGTCATTGAAGCCGCGCAGGTAGATGCGGAACCGATGGCCCATGCCGTCGAGGCATTTGCGGATTATCCCCAGTACCCAGAGCTTGCCCTTTAGCGCGCGGCTGGCGATCGGATCAAAGGCGCAGAACTTCTCCGTAGGCACGAGGACCAAGTCGCCCTCTTCGGCCTCGGGGTAGGGGTAGGCAATCCTGATCCCCCAGTCGAGATAGGCAGCGCCGAAGTAGTCCACCTGGCGGAACGCGACGCGGTTGGCCGTCGCCTCATCCTGAATGTATTTGCCGACCTCCTCATCGAGCTCGCGTGGCTGCTCGAAAAAGAGATCGCCGAGCGCATCACGCGCGGCGTCGTTCTTGGCGCGCACCTCATCAGTGAAATCCCCGCGCGCGACATCCCAACGCCACTTCGCAAAGAACTCGGGCGTCGCCTGACTGAGTCCAGGCGAGCAATCTTCAACCTCGACCTCGTCGGGCCAGAAGATTATCGGATTGGCGCGCGGCGCATCAAGATCGATCACCTTGAGCCGCCCTTGGGATTCGATCAATACCTGCGCGACCGAGCGGCCATCGGGACCGGCATAGCCAATCCGGCACACAGCATCGACCTCAGTCTTTGACGTCAGGTTCTCTCGCTCAAACAGGCGCTTTGATGGCGGCACCAGCGCCTTGGTGAGTAGCGTCGTCGTGTCGTTCAGGTCGAGTGTGCCAGGACCGAGCAGCCGGCCGGGGATGGCCAGGCGATTCTGGAGCAGATCTGCGAGCACCGCGCGGCGCGTCTGGTTGACGTAGGACACGCCCTCGCGTTTGCCGCCCAGACGGAATTGCGCCCACGTGACGATCGCGCGCCGGCTCGGCGCCCCGCTGACCTCATTCTTTTCGAATTCGAGCTCGAGATTGGGCAGATCGGTGAGCGTCTGGATTTCCGCATCGGTCAACTCGAAGCTGCCAGTGACCGCGAGGGGACCGATATCTGTGTGCAGGTTCGCGGCTTTCGTGACGTTCGATTGTTTGAGCCGCACCGTCAGATTGATCTGCGCGCCACCGCTTACATCCTTGAAGTACTCGTACTCAATGATGTGCCGGCGCCCGGCTGAGTCGCTGGGCGTTGATAGCGAGACCCGGCAGGTATCGAGGCCTGCCGCCGCGTTGGATTGGATCCAGTCCGTCTCATCGGCGATCGCTTCATCGATCGCGAGATGGAGGTTCGTGCCGCCAACCTGGTCGCGCCACGCGCCGGTCGAGAGCGTCCCATCTGGATGGTAGGCGACGCCGGGCGAATATGCTGGCAAGAGACTCCGCACCAGCGCGAGCGGGGATAGGCAGGTCAGCAGGATCGAGTGCTCGTCAGGATTCGGCTCCTCGACGAGGAAATCCGCTTTGTGGAGCCATTTGTCGCGCGAGAGAGAACGATCCCCGACGTAGAGTCTGACTTGGAGGTTCTTACGCGCGGTGCTGCTGATCGTGTTCTCGATCAGCGATTGGAAGTCGCGATAGGGTCCATCCTTCACAATGCGCAGCTTCAGCTGCGCGATCTCGCCCTTACAGTCCATCGGATCGACGCCCGAGCTATAATCCTCAACCTCGGCGAGGCCGGTTAGATCAACCGGTGTGATCTCTTCGACTGCCAGCTTCCAAAGCTGCGGGCTCTGATTGCCGGCGGCATTGGTATTGAGCTCCGCGCGCAATTCGTAGGCGGCTTTTTTCGAGACGTTCACCAGATCGGTGTTCTTCTGCCCATCCAAGAACGTGACCCAATCACCATCGACGACCGGATTACCGCCGTCCTTAAGGACCTTGCCGACGAGGGAGCAGCCCTCTGGAACGGGGCCCTGGCAGGTAAAGACGACGTCGCCGGTGGGCGTCCCGGCGGGCACGAGCGTTGCCTTATTGCCACCGCCGCTGAAGCTGATCTTCGCGCTCGTATAGGTGCCTGTCTCGACGGTGCAGATCGGCGTACCGAGGCTAGGCCCGAGCCCGCCGGCGCCCCCAACGCCGGGAATGTAGAGCCCCCTGCTGTCTATGCCGGTGAGCCTGAAGCTCGTCAGTACGTTGCCGCCGGTGTTCACGCGTTCAGTGGTCGAGTCATAACCGATGCCAGCATTCGCCGCGAACGATCCGTCGGCTTTCAATGCATACAGAAAGCCGATCGTGACCGGGATCAGCGGCTCACCAGTCTCCACGACGAGCCCTGCGAACTTGGGCCTGGGCCGATCGGCGCGGCCGGTAAAGTCGAACGTCACGAGGCCTTCGGCGGCGCCGTCGGGCACGGGGACCTTCAGCGGGTCACAAAGCTGCGCGAGCTCGATTCGCGGCGCCGCGGACGTCCCGGAGATCCGCACGATGCGGAACAGATCGAGCTTCCAAAACGCGACCTCCTGGCGCTGGCTGCCGCTGATCCGCGGGTGCATATGGATCTTAAGCCGCTGCAGCTCGAAGTCGAAGCTCTGCGTGCCGCCCCACTGGATGAAGAGCGTGTCGAATGGCGCAGTACGATCCAGACCCGTGAAGTAGTTGTTCGGCGGCCCAGCCTTCGTGATCAACGTCGTGATCACATCGGTGAGCCGTACAATCCCCTCAGGCAGGACCGTTAGACCGGTCAGGGAATCGGCGGCGAGGAAATCTGTCTGCGTCTGCTTGATCGCCGCACGCGCGACCGTGCGCAATTCGGCCACCAGCTCCGAGGTGCGATCGGCGCGCCGTGTGCGGGCTTCCAGCGCCGGATGCAGGCCAACAACGCCACCGCTCGAGACTCTCACGCGGCGGCGAGCATTTCGGTCGGGAGGAAGAGACCGCGCACGGGAACGAAGTCTATCAGGACGCCATAGAGTTCCTGCCCGGCGCCAGCCCCACCGATGCGCAGGGTTTGGCCCCCATAGGCCAGGAACCCCGTTGCCGCTGAAGCGAATGCTCCGAATCCCCCAGCTATATCCGCGGCCGCAGCCACCTGTCCTGCTGAGGCAAGATTCTTGAACTGCCACGTGATGATCTGTGACATGCCAGCGAGGATGGCCGTTGAGAAGTTGCTGTCGGCAACCGCTGTATCGATATACCCATACCATTGCCGTGCAGCCTGCACCGATCCCCCTCGGATCTGCGGAATCGCACCGGTCGCGAACTGGAAAATGCCCGGTGGGCCACCGATATCGACTGCAGCACCAGCATCTGCCCAGACAGGGCGTGCAAGCCGTGCCTGTAGGGTCAGGTCGGTGGTCCCCCAATTGAACGGAATGACGAGGCTGTCCGCAGCGCGCGTGACCGCAGCTGTAGTCGTCTTGATTGGACTCGAGGCGAAGGCGACGTCTTTCTCGTGCTGGCCACGCCAGACGTAGATCCCGCTTGCCCCATCGCCGACGAAGATGATCCCGCCATCGCCCGTCGCGCCACCGATCCAGGCTGAAGGTGTCGATGCGCCCGACTTCGCGTCGAACGACATCGTGATCCGATAGAAGCCGTTCTTGAGGATGGAGGAGACCGTGATATCGTGCGAGGGGTCAATCGTTCCCTTCGCGCCGGTGGCAAGATTCACGTAGGAGAATTTCGCCACGCCGTCCTTCGGGAAGCTCCGGATGACGGCCCAGGTCCGCTCTTTCTTCGCCGCATGCCACGTGATCGATTGCCGCGTGTTGTCGGTCGCGCTCGCGAAGTTCTGTCCCACGATGTGCGACGTGTTGATGCCGTTCTCGACGGTATGACAGGCAGTCGTCCCACCCATCGGATCAGGATCACCACCGACCACGCTTGAGAGGCCGTTCGAGAGCCACGCCACGTTCGTCTGGTCATCGCTCCACAACCAGGCGTTGCTGCGGCTCCCTTCAAATAGGAACCCTGGCGTTTCTCGAATTCCATCCCCATCGAGATCGACCCACTCGGGTCGAGGGATATTCGGCAACGCGAGGCGGATCGTGCCATCACGATCGATATAGGTCGCGCACGTGGTGGCATCCGCCCGCGTAAAGACCTCTTTGAGCTCCTCCACACGCCCGCGTCCCGCGCCGCCCACCACCCACACGCCGGCGCGTTTTTGTGCTCCCCAACCGAAGCGGAGCATGATTTCAGATTCGCGCGGGATGGCCATCAGTTCTTCTTGGGGTCGTGCTCGACCCAAGTCAGGGAGCCGATCCGCTGCGTGAGGCGTTCGCCGGTGACGATGGACCCGATCTCACCACCACCCGCGCGCATCGTCAGTACCGCACGATCGGCCTGCTGATCATCATGGATGATCCACATCGGCGAGCCGACTTTCCCGAAATCGCCGCCGAACTTGTTGATGATGTGATCGCGGAAAGTCGGATATTCGAGGCTCTCCAACGTCATCTGAAAATCGATCTGGCCCTGGCGCGAGACCGCCGCCTGGCCGCGGCCGCGGACGCCCGCCGGCGTCGTCCATTCCTGCACGTTGAGATGATTGCGATCGTCAATGAACGGCAAATCGTAGCGCGCGCGCCGGTAGGACAGCCCCGTATATGCCCGGAACATCGGCTTCAGCCCGACACCCATCGCCGGGATCCGGAATCGTCCGTACTTGAACGCGCGGAAGCCAAAGGCTTTGATCCAAGCCGCTTCCTCGGTGCGCACGCCAAATGGATCGTCGACCGCGCCCGTCATGCTCGCGGTGGGGAACGTGATATCGAAGACGAGCTGCGGGAGACCGGTGAAGTCATCATCGGAGACTTCATAGATCAGCCGCGAGAGGTTATGGCCGCGATCGATCGCGCAGTAATCGGCCCCACGCTGGCGGCCGTTGGTCCACTTAAGGATGTACTCGACATTCGTGCTGATGCCGGTCCACCCGCCAGGGCTGCGGCGGCCGTCGGCGACGCGGAACTCGAGCCCGGCCGTCTGTGCCACACCATTCTCGTAGCCCAGCAGTGCGACATCCGAGTACTGCGTGACCGACAGATGGTTATCGACGCCGAAGAAGGGGAGGATGAGGCCCACTTATCTACCTCCCGAGCTGCGTTCCACCGCATCGCGCATTTCGTCCCGCATTGAGTCGTGCCGCGAGAGATCGCGGCCGCGGCTGTTGGCCGTGAGATCCGTTATCCGTTCGGGCCCGACCAACGGCCGGAGGCTATCCTGCACCGCCTGTATGAGACGCTGATTGCGCCGCTCCTCGTTGCGATCAAACTGACTGAAGATGTTACCGAATCCCGTGAGAATGACTCCGGGAAGGAGGAGGCTGGGGTGCTTCGTCGCCATGGCACTGAGGATGCCGCCGGCGCCGGATAGGAACGAGCCGGGGCCACCACCACTCGCGATCGCGGAGATCGCCCCCGTGACTGCCGAGACCAATGCCACAGCGAGCTGCTGCGCCTTGATCTCGGTCTTGTTCATCGCGCGCACCATCGCGTTGAACTCGTCGGTCAACCCCTCAGCGGCGAGATTAGCCATGAACGTCTTGTTATTCATCAGATCGAGGATCGCGAGGCGCTGCTGCTCCTGCGCGACGAGCTGATTGACGATGTCGTTCGAGAGATCGTTCTTACTGAGGCCGCGGCGCAGGCCGGCCGCATCCTCCAAGGCTGGCTTGACGTTGATGTCGTGAGCGCTCTGTGCCTTCGCCAATGACACGAAGGGCGCGATGTCGGGGGACAGTGCGAAGGGCGCGATGCCTTTCGCGGCATTCCCAAATAGGAAGTCGTTGATATCCTGCTGAATGCGGATCCCTTCACGCTGCACCGGCTCGATCGCCAGTGCCGTACTCAAGCGCACGAACTCATCAGCGGTCTTGCCCACCAGGCCGAGCCATTGCGCCTGGAGCCGCAGCGAGTCATCGAGCTCGAGCGGAATCAATGTAAGCTCGTGGCGTAGTCCAACGAGCACCGATTCGGGCTTGCGGCCGATCTCCTCGATAATCTTGTTGATGTCGTTAAGCTGACGCTGCAATTGACTGAGCAGCGGATCCGCTGCGATCAGGGCTTCTTTGGAGAGAGTCCCACCGACGGGAACAGACCGAAGGCGCTGGTTAATCTGGTCTTGGATATCCTCAGCCTGTTTCTGGAACGGTTCGCTCTCGCTCAACGCTCTGAGCAGTGGTGAACCCAGACGCTCGGCCGCCATGCGTCGCACGGTCCCGCCGAGCTCGTCTGCCCGATCCGTCGCCTCTTTGAGTTGCTTGGTGAGATGATCAAACCACATGAAGACGGCGCCGCCAATGCCACCGCCCACCAACGCAGCCCAACCTCCGGCAATCTCCGCAATCCCTGATGCGAGCTTGCCCAGGGGACCGGCGCCGGCGAATGCGGTCATCGAAAGTTCTTGAAGCCCCGCGCGCATTTGGGTCGTGGCGCGATGGGCGACAGTCTGCGATCGGGTCATTTTGTCGACCACGACCGCGGAGGCCGTGAAGCGCGCATCGAATTGGCTGGTTTCGGCTTCGAGAATGGCGAGCAAACGCGCCGCTACGGTCATCTTTCCTCCTTCGCGCGTTTGTAGGCTTCCTCCTCAGCGTCCCTCTCGAGGGCGTAGAAGGCTTGCCATTCGAGCAATGCGGGGCCACTCATCGAATCAAGCGCCCCATCGACATCCAGTATCCCCAGGTCGCGGCAGAGTCGGTAGCCGAAGACTCGGCTCGGCCGCGCCATCAGTTTCCCTTGACGGTCTCCAAGTTCTGCGCCATCCCGGAGACCCGTGCTGCGATCTTGAAGAGCCGCTCAAGGATCGCACCCGATTGATGGCTCAGGAGTGCAGCCTCCTCATCTTTGAGCAGCCGCGTTCCATCAGCGGGGTCCACCAGGCAGCGCGCGACAAGGCGAGCGCGGAAGTTCTGTCGATCCGCGTGGACCTGGTTGTGAGCATCAATGCGCGTTACTTCGATTGCGAGCGCCTCGCCCTCGCCAGCGCTGAGGCCTTGAATACGAACACTGACGCCCTTGGGAAACTTCTCCGAGGTCCACTCGGGGACCACGACATCCTCGTAGGGGAGCGGGCGCGGTGTGAGGATCGCTGCCCGCAACTGCTCTTTGATCTCGCTCATGTGATGTCCGCCTGGATATCCGGCTGCGCGCCTCCCGGCGTGATTTCGACTTCGACTTCGGGCACGTCGCCGAAGCCACCCTTGAGCACGCTGAAGCTCGAGAGATAGCCGGTGCCGTTGAGCCGCGGGTTTGTTGCTGAATCAGCCCCCGAGGTCGGTTTCACGTCGTAGGTAAACGACGTCTTGTTTTGCCACAGCGGGAAGAGCGTGGCATAGACCTGCGCCGCCGCGAAATCATTCTTGAAGACGAGACGGAGCGGGCCCGATTCTTTCAGCACCGGGATGCTCTTCATGTCCGTCTGCGCCATGCACGGACCGTCCTCGACCATCCGCAGCTTCAGCGTGAGATCGACGCTGCGGCAATGCGCGGCGAGATTGACCGCGTTGATCGTGGCGATCCCATCGACGAAGGCGAAATGGGCCATCTGCTACGCTCCTGCGCCCTCGATGGGCGCGCTGGGTTTCTCCGTCACGGTCTCATTGCATGCCTGGCACGTAAAGCGCCGCGGGCTACCCATCGTCCCAGGCAAGTACTGTCGTTGACCCTCTGGATGCAGACAGGTCGTTTCTTCTACTGCTCCCTCGAGCAAGACCAGCATGGCGTCACACTGCGCGCGCATCGCCTTCACCTGCGAAATCAGAACCGATCGCTCGTCGAGTGGCTCCAGTTCCTCAGGCATCAGGGCAACGCATACGTCAGTTGCAGGTCCGTGCTCACTCCCGGCCTCTGGGTCTCTTCGTCTTTCGGGATGTCATGTCCGTCGTCCATAATGACCGAGGCCGATACCACCGTCCCTCCGCCTGAAAAGCTCACGCGTCCAAAACACGCTTTGATCTGTTCGGCGATCGCCCAAGCCTTCTTCCGCGTCGACGCGAAGCACTCGACCTGTACCCGCGGCTGCGCAAGCGAATCGCGACTCATGACATGGATTCGCGGTCCGTCGACGATGAGGTATTGGGCATAATCCCCTGCGACGTCCTGGGGCACGTGATCCACGGGATACAGCCGCGGCGGCGTACCGATGAGGGCACCCAAGCCATGCGCCACCGCGCGCGCGTAGATCGCCTCGCTGAGGCTCACGCAGCCGCCTTGGCTGGTCCCTGTGGAGTGCTTACGCGGCGGTAATGCTCCTCGATGCTTTTCCCGATCACCTGGCTCATGCGCGCGAGCACTGCGTCCTTGGTCTCATCGAACGCGGGCCGGAGAAATGGTTCCGCGGCCACATGGCCGATGGCACCCGCGCGCCGCCTGTCGAGAAGTTTTGAACGCAGTTCTGCATGCATGCCGGTCACAAAGGACCGCTGTTTCGTCAGCAGGACGGTTTTCTCGACCACCGACCCGTCCTTGCGCTTGCGCCGCACAATTTTCCAGCGCACGCCAACCGCGCGCTTGATGCGCTGCTGCGAACCCAGCGCTTTGCGACCCGGTCCGCGCGCGATGATGTCGTGGCCGTACTCCACGAGATGGGCAAAGGGTGCCTTGCTGACGATCGCGACCCGCACATGCGCGCGATCTTTCTCTTGGATTTCGACACGGATCGTATCGGCCAGGCGCGGCGAGCGTGGACGCCGGCGGAGCAAGCTGCGCGGTGCCTTGGCCGCCGCGGCAGCGCGCACAATGCCAGCCCCAGCCACAGCGGCAGATTCGAGCGTTTCGGTCGCGACAAGCGCGGGGAGCTCGCGCAAGGCTTGCGCGAGCTCTCGACCTCCGCTCCATCTGATCGATGCCGCTACTGGCATCAGGCTCTCCGCTGCTGTCGACGGTTATGTCGTGGCCAGCCGATCCATCGTGATCGCCTACGTGAAGCTCGGCCCGCCATCCGGAACATCCCCGACCGTGTCATTGGTCGAATTGGTTGATGCTTCGGAACCCAATTCAACCGATCAGCTCCCGAATGCTGCGCTTCCCAGAACTCGTGATGGAAGAGCGCGAGCACTTAGCTCTCATAGCCCGGTGGCGCCGGGAGATCGATGCCAATGATCGCCACGGCCTGAACCGCTGCGACTGCGGCATTGGCGCAGAGCTGCAACGCGCAGCCAGGCAGAAGCCCGAGCGTGCCATCCTCGTCGAGGATCTGCGTGAACGGCGCGATGGCCGTCGCCGCCGCCATCGCCGCATTGCTCAGACCCGTAGGCCGCAGATATGTCGGTGCCGCCCCGAACGTGACCGCCGTCGCGAAAACGATCGGGCTCTTCTGATTGCGCGCGCCGATCAATGCGTTGACTGGCGGAAGTTTTGTGAATGCGGTAATGGGCGCGCCCGTAGCGATCGCGGATCCGACGTCGGTCTGATAGGCCCAGGCGTAATGCCCGGCGACCTGTGTCGTCGAGACATAGCCGAGCAGCGTGCGGATGGGTACGAACAACCGGCCCGAACCCGCAGGATTCCAGATCGTCGGGTTGTTGTTCCCCGCGACGCCGATCGCGAGGCCGGCTGCAGCTGAGGAGAAGATGAGCAGCTTGCCGCGCAGCATGAGCTCGGTATAGCGGCCATACAGCTCGTTGACGATCGCGCCGCCCCACCAGTCGCCGCGTTGCTGCGCCTGATTGTCGTCACCGAACTTGCCTTCACCGATTAGCAGAAGGTTGCGGATATCATCCATGCTCAGCTCCTCTCCGTGATCAGCACCGGCCGCGACGGCAGGCCGCCCAGGAACATCCCGTTGAGCGCGAGACTACAGGCCGGAAACGGGATCTCCTGCGTCTCCCCCGGCTCGATCCGATACGAGTACCTATTCACCTTCGCGGCGGTGCCTTCTCCAATCAGGAGCACGAGCTCGCTTTGATTCTCGATCTTCGCCGAGCGGCGCGTCGTATTGGCTGCAAGCAACACGACATTTCGGGTCGCATCGTTGAGCGTGCCCAGATCAACCTCTGTGACAGATACCGAACCTGGGCCCGCGATCGCGACACGCTCACGTGCGAGCGGCTTGCCCTGTGGTCCGGTTCCGATGCTCTCGCAATCGACCTCTTTGGTCGCTTGCGTCACGGCCGGTTCGGCACAGAGCATTGAGGTATCAGGCACTACGCGCCCCTCTGCTTGGTCATGAGATGCAGCTGGCCGCGCGCCGTCTTCCGATCCACGTTGATGATGTCAAACAGCACGCCGCCTTCGTTGATGCGGAACTTCGTCGGCTTCACCGCCGCCAGCGCCGCACTATCGGCCAAATGCCAGCGCACGGTTGCGGATGCAGTCCGGCCCTCACCGGTCTCGATCTCACTGCCGCCCAACACATCTTTGAGCGCCGGAACGGTGGCAAACGTCGTCCATCCATCGAGTGGGGCGCCATCGGTATCGCGCGTGACGCCGGTATCCTGTTCCAGGACTACCTGTGTTCCGCGAATCGCCACCAAGCCAGCGAAACTCATGCGACGATCGGCCGGGCTGGTACTGCGCGCCAACTCGGGAGCTGCTCGAAGCGATCGCGCAGACCATGCGCGAATGCGCCGACCCCTTCGCTCGAGGCATCCTCGGACCCCCGCATCCGATAGGCGAGCGCCACTCCGTCGAGCACTGCCTGCTTCGCATCCTTGTCGAGCTGATCCGCGGCATCGAAGGTCACCTGCACATTGGCCACGCCGCGCGGGAAGAACCCGCCGTCCTGACGGTAGATGCGCCGTCCTTGTGCGATGACCGTTCTGGGTGCTGCCACGAGCGTCTCGTCTGGGCTCGCTGCATCGAGCCCGATCTTCACATTGGTCAGCGTGGCGATCGGTCGGTCGAGCCAGACGTAGGGCATGCCGGTGCCATCCACCTTGACGACGACCCCTGCGGCGGCCACCGCGAACGACCGGCGCTTCACCTGCTCGAGAATGACCTCGATGCGATCGGCGAGATCCGTCAGGAGTGAGTCGTCGGAGGATGGCGGATTCCCGAGCCATGCTTTGACCTCCGCAAGTGAAACCAGGTCGGCCACGAGCCCGGCCTGGTTACTTCACCGCGTCGGAGGAATCCCCTCCGGGGTGTTTCTCACCATCGTCGACCGACGGGACGGTCGGTGGCGGTGGCGCGCTCACTGCCGGAGCCTCGGCCTTGGCGACCGGTCGCTGCACGACGCGACCATCGACCAGCTCGAGCCCCAGCGATGTGACCAGATCTGCCGGGATCGGCCGACCTTCGGCCGCGAGGAGGAACGCCGCCGCGGAATCACCGTCTTCGAGGAGGCGCGTCTTCGCGGCATTGACCCAGAGTCGCCGATCGGCGAGCAACTCGCCTGGCTGCAGATGATCGGTATCGCCCTGGGCCCGAACGATTCTCAGCGTCATCCGGGACCTCGGGTTACTGGTAGACCAACGAGAGCCGGAATTTCCCGGCCGTGAACGCGGCGGTCGCGATCACGAGCTGCACCAGGCGATCGGCCGTCATCTTCAGCGACGACGCGCCGGTGAAGTTCGGGATGACCGACTTGCGGCCCAGCGTGAGCCCTGCCTGCGCGGTCGCGGCGAGAAGATCCGCGGCTGCCTCACTGTTCAACTGCATCGTGCCGGTCGCCGAGAGGCAGGCGGTCAGGACATCGATGTAGCCGCCCAGGACGATTGCATTGATCGGAATCGGCCCGTCCTGGCTGCGCAGCGTGATAGTCCCAGCCGCACCGCCGTCGATGGCGAAGTCATACTCACCGCGCCATGTCTTGAGTGCCTTTGTGTCGGGCGCCTGACCCATGATGTCCCTCCGCCGCTATTTCGCGACGACCTGGATGGTTCGTTGACCGGTCTGGTTCACCGGGGCACCGGAAAGCCCGCTGCGAATTTTGATAAATGGGAGACCGTTGAGTGCAGCCGGCGCGGCCACGAACCGCGCCCCCGTGCTGGCCGCGACCTGTACTTCGGTCTGGGCCGAGTCGAACACGTTCTGATACGTCACGCCGTCATGGCTCCCCTGAAATGAGAGAGCGGCGTTGTCGATCGTCGGCAACTGGAAGCCTACGACGACCGACTCACCAACCTCGATCGCGTCGGAGAGGCTCGCTCCGTTCGCGATCGTGTGCGTGCCGACAAGCGGCTTCGCCTGCGGCACTGCTTACAGCCCGGTCAGCGAGCAGAAGGCCGCGGCCCGACGCACGACGAACGCGAAGCGTCCATCCGCGCGCAGGGTCTTTTTGCCTTCCGTGAACTGCGTGCCGGTGAAGCCGACCTCGACCGCGATGCCCTTGCGCTCCCAGAGCTTCGAGAAGCGGCTGTAATCGCCGACCATGCCCGTCCCGAGCGTCAGGACCTCGTTCAGGGCCACGGGCACACCGAAGAGATTCATCGGCCCCGGCTCGGCCGGGTTGCCCATGATGTAGATGCCGTCAGCCGTCCGCATGAGGCGGAACGTCTGCCAGTCGGTCGAATGCAGCGAGATCGCGTCGGGCTCGGCGCGGCCGACCGCGCGCACTTTCGTGAGCGCTTTGAAGACCGCATCGAAGTGCGGATCCGTGCCGCGGGCCTGCGTCTGGATGCCGCCCGTGTTCACGATGCCGGTGAGCTGCACGCCGGCGCCCGTGCCGACCATGACCTGCGAGTCGAGCTTCTGCTGGACCCCGAAGCGCAGATCCGTATCGATGAGGCCGGCCATCTGGTCGACATCATCGAGCTGCTCGTCCGTGACCGGGATCGAATCCGCGATCTTGCGCACGGGCGACGTGCGCTCGGTCCAGACGTAGGTGCTCTCAGGATAGGTCCCACCTTCCGCGAGCTCCGCAGCGGAGATCGTGTAGGTGGTCTTCTCCATGAAGATGATCGTGGGGTTGTTCGTACCCTCGATCGGGATCAGGTCGAGAACCTGGATCGGTCGCACCGCGGCGGGCACGACGTCAGCGATCCGGGGCGGCCGCGGCGCGAAGCCCGCGGCAGTGGTCACGAGCGTCTTCTGCCCCTGCAGATACTCCCTGGCGCTGACCGGGACCTCGACGCCGAACGGGCCGCGATTCTTGCCCTGATCGCGCCAGTTTTTGTAGGCATCGCCCTCGACGACCAGGCGGCCGACCGTCTTCTGGCTGTCCGGGAAGGGGGAGGGGTGCCGACCGGCGTTCGGCTTCGGATTCCGAAGCGCCTCGTCGCGAGCTTCGTGATCCTGGATGTCTTCTTTGAGCTCTTCGTCGGTGGCTTCACCGAAGAGCCGATGCGCTTCGCCGTTCAGCGCTCGGAATTTCTTGACCGCATCCTCGGAATCGCTCGCGCCGAGCTTATCGAGAACCTCGCGCTTGCTGAAATCGCGGTCGGCGCCCGCGAGCTTGAGCACGTCGCCGACGAGGTTGTGTTTGGTGCGGGCTTCCTCGCGGAGTTGGATCGACCGCTTGGCCATGGCGCTCCTCCTACGGAGCGCGCCGCGGGGCTCTGAAAAATCAGAAGGCCAGCGCGGCGCAATTGGGGTTGCGCACGTCGCCGGCCGATGAAGGTGGCCCTGCGAAGAAGTGGTCCTATTCTAGGTGACGACGGTCTGCAAGTCAACTACCGGGCCCCGCGCGCCCTGAATCAGTTCGAAGACGTTGATCCAGCCGCAGCCGCGGCACCGGAATTTTTCCGCACCGGGCGGTAGCTGAATGATCGAAAACTGCGGGATATTCATAAACACGCCCGCAATACGCATTGGGCGCGTCATCCGTTCGCTGGGCCGCCCGCAATGATGGCAGCGGAACAGCTCGAGCCGCGGCTTAGTAACCGAGACGGCGACGGGTTCGCTCAAACCGCTCGACCTCCACATCGATCTCCGCGCGCTGACGCTTGCGCGCTTCCTCGGCGGCCTTCTGCTCCGCCGTCGGCTCGGCGGGCTTGTCAACCGGTTTGTCAGCCGGTTTCTCGTCGGTCTTCTGCTCGGCGACCGGTTCTGCTGCGGCGGATGCCGCGTCGGCCGGTTTTCCTTTGCCGGATTCCTCCGCCGCATGGTCGCCGCCGCATTTCGCGCACTTCGCCGTAACGGTGCGCGTATCGATCCCGGCGCCGCGCATTACCGGACTCACCTCATGGACCAGGAGCTTCGAGAGCACGCGCCGCACGCCGCGCTGGCGCAGCTCCTCGGTCACCTCACCGGTCGCTTTGATCTCGAAGGAGTACGACCATTCCTGCTGACCGCCCACATTCTTGACGGTAGTGAATTGCTCGAGACCGGCAGCGGTGTCGAGGAAGTAGTTCCCGACGAGCCGTGCGTCCTTTTTGGTGACTTTGATGACGCCTTTGCCGACGGGGGGTTCCCCGAACACCGTGCCATGTCCCCATGATCCGATCAGTACTTCAGCGCCGTCCTCGAATGCAGTGGGCTCGGTCCAGTCGCTGTGATGGTCGATGACGTCGAATGTCGCGAAGACGGCCTCGACCTGGCCCTTCGCAGCGTCTTTGATCTCCAGCGTCACGGATTTGCGTTCCAGTGGCTTCGTCTCGGGCATCGTAACGCCCTGCGCGCGCGCGGTCATAGGCCCTCGTCTGGTGCGGGTGGCGGAGCGGGATTGTCGGGCGCCGGTGGCGTCGGCGCATTTGGATTGCTGGTGAGTGGCTTGCCGTCTTTGTCCAGCAGCTGCGCGCCGGCGGGCAGCACATAGACCTCATCATTCGCATCGGCGGGCAGATTGATGTCGCGCCGGGCCTCGCCGCGCTTGATGACGCCGCCCGTAAAGAGGCCAGTGACGCGTTTCCCGCGCTCCGAATCGTCTTCCCAGAGCGCAGGCACCTCGGACCAGTCGAAGCCGACCCGGTAATCCTCCGGATCATTTTCGAACTCTGGCAGCACCGAACGACCGAGCTCGCCGCCGAGGATCTTCTGCGTCGGCATCAAGCAGCCCTTCCAGGCGAGTTTGACGTTTTCCGACATCGTCGCGCCGACTTTGGTCTGCTGCAGGCCGGTGCCGAACCCGATCACCGCCGCGGGAATGCCGATCGCCGCGCAAACTCGCTCTTCGGGGATGTCGCGGAGCGGTCCGACGTCGAGGCCCTGGAGGTTGTACTGCAGCAGCTGCGCTTCGGTCGGTGAGCCGAGGGCGAGGGTGCGGCCGCGCTGTTCGCCCGTCATGTTCGCATCGATGTAGTCGCGCACCTCTTTGACGTCTTCCGGGCTCGCTCCAACAGCACCGCCAGCCGCATCGACGACCTTGGGCGAGATAATTACGCCGATCACGCCCAAATTGCGCAGAATCGATGCGGTGAACGCGCAGGCCTGCTCATCGGTATAGACGTCGCGCATCACGGCAGCGAGCTGCGAGAAGCCGCGGCGGGGATTGCGCGGGTCCATGCCGAAGCGGAAATGCACGATATCGCGCGGGAGGATCCGTTCGGGCTGTCCGGTACCCACGTTGTAGTCGTAATGGCTGATGAATACCGATCCATCGGCCGGTGCGCGCGGCGTGATCAGCCCGCGGGGCACCCACCAGAACTGGACGACCTCGCCGATCGGATTCCGGATCTTCAGCCAGAACGCTTCGCCGAAGAGGAAGTCCAGGCAGGTGGCCATCCAGAGAATGCGCCCGTCATAAAATGGGTTAGGGCGCGCGATCAGCTTGGTCAGCGTGTGTTTGCGCTGATTGCGCCATTGCTCCTTCTCGAGTTTCTGAACGACCGCCGGCGCCTCCGGGAAGGTGCGCATCACCCAGCAGATCGCCGGCGCGACGACGGACGAATTCAGCCCATCGCCGACCGCGGAGGCGTAGTTGAAATCGCCCATGCGCGCGGTCAGGGCGTCAGTGAAGGGAAAAAACGACCATCGGAGGTCGTTATTCGCCCCACCGAGCGGGAACCGCATGCGCGTGAGCGCCTTCTGCTCGCCGCCGTTCCGAACGAGCCCCGGCGGCGCCATCGTCAGCGCCAGCCGGTTCAGTCGTTCAGAAACCCGCTGGGCGAGGCTCACCCGAGGATCGCTGCTCGCACGGCTTCGCGGAGCACCTCTTCCCATGCTTCGGGCGGGCGGAAGTAGCCGCAGCCGGCCTTATCGCCCCCGGGAATGGTCGAATGCTCCTTGCTGAGCGGGCAAATGTCGGTCGGCCCATGCAGCACGAACCGCTCATCGCCCGGGCCCGGCGGCTCGCCGTTCTCCTTGTTCAGCACCTGCACGCTGCGCGCCTGCTCGATGATCTCGCGCACCGCCGCATTCGCGCGGGCCAGCTCCTCGGCCGTCACATCCTCGAGCTCGCGATCGAGGCGGGCGGCCATTTGGGGATTCTTGACCACCTTCCGGTCGATCTGGGGGTTCTTGACCAGCTTGCGCTCCGGATGCAGCGCGCGCCGAATCGCCCGCAGGTATTCGAGCCGGAGCTCGTCGAAGGTGCCGGCGATGCCGCCCTCGGCCGCCTCGCGAATCGCTTCCTGGGCGAGTGGCAGCTGCTTCGAGTCCAGGCCCTTCAGCTCATTGCGGATGGCCTTGGCGAGGTATCCGTCCTTGATGTAGTCGGTCAGCTTGAACGGTCTCGCCGCCTCTTTCGTTGCAGTCTCCGTCATTTGTTCTCCTGTGTGGATTTAGGGATCACTTTCCAGCGCCTCTGTTGCCCGGCGCCACCGGCGATGGCGTCGTTTTTCGCCTCGTGCGACAGCACGGCAGCCATCGCGAGGTCGATCTTGTGCGGACTGTCGGGCCGCTCTTTGCGCAGGATCCAGAGCGGCTTCTCCTCCTCATCGACGAGCCCCGTATGCAGCCGGCAGCTGTTGCCGATGTGGTGCTCGAATGCCGCGTTATCCTCGTGAGTGAGCTCGCCCGCGGCCATTGCCTGGCGATACGAGCGAATTGCGTAGGCCATCGGCTTGCGCCGGTTCGTTTCCCACTCGAAGACGCGCTTTTTCGTGTAGCGGCCCGCCCAGGCCGAGACCCAGGTCTCCCACTTGAACGGGTCACAGTACATGCGCACCACGTGCCAGCGCGTGAAGGCATCGCGCACGATCGCGTCGACGTCGTCACCGTCGACTTCCCATGGATCGTCAGGGCGCAAATTGGCCGGTTTGAACCAGTGGCCGACCACCCACTGGTAGCCGGTGACGAGATGGGTGCCGACGAGACCGGTGTCGTCGTCGAAGCGGCTGCCATCGAAGCCAAGCGAGATCGCATCGCCGTCGGGGATCACGAGCTTCGGCTTGATCAGTTCCTTCCACCGCTCAACGTCGAAGGCCTTGAGGGCCGCCTGTACGGGCCGATTGAGGTAAACCCGCTCGAGATAGGCCTGCTCGGCATCCGGTTGGTGGAACATGCTCATGATGCGATCGACGTCCGACCATTTCACGATGTACGGACCCGACGCTTCGACGACCGCTGCGCGCAGACCGGCATCGGTCTTGAGGTCATGATGGGCCGACGCCTCGCGGTGGAAGAAGAACATCTTTGATCGCGCGGCGAGTTGCGGCTTCTGCATGACGTCGCGCGCGTGATCCATGGTCGATTCCGCGACCGAATTGGTCCCGGGCTCGGGTGCGGTCGTGGTTTCGAGCGCCCAGGGGTCGGCAATCGGCCGTTTGCCGAGGTTTGCGATCATCACCTTCCACGCGTTGCGCAAATGCTCGAGCGTGAATCGGTGGGTCTCGTCGGCGTGCTGGAACGTGGTGCGCGCACCATCGCGCGCGTTGGGCGAGGCGGAGACCGCTTCGGCCTTCCCGGTGCCGTCGGCCCGCATGATTCGCTCAAGTCCGATGTCAAAATCACCGGCCAGGCGGCTCGATTCGATGATTCTGAGCAACGCGCCGTAGGCCAGCTCCTCGGTCTGCTCTTCGGTGTAGGCGATCATCGGGATGTACGGATCGGTGACGCCACGGCTGATCGGCCGCAGAACGCCGCGGACCGACTCGAACCCCGCGCAGCGGACCGGTCCGTCGGGGTGCAGCTCGGTCGCGACGATCAGCGCGGCCAGTTCGGTCTTGTTCGAGCCCTTTCGGAGCGACAAAACGCACCGCTCGAAGCGCCGCTTGCCAGCGCGCGGGTTCTTGTGCTTGATGATCGTCTTGTTCTTGCGCTGCACGTGGAACGGCGGTTCGACCTCATACATGCGATACAGCCAGGCTCGCACCTCGTCGTCGAGGTTGAGCGGCTCACCGAGGAGGTCACCGGGCCCGTGGCACCAGTTTTCCTCCATGAACGAGCAGATTTCGGGTCCCAGCGTGGGCCAGGGCTCGTCCTCCATCGCGGGGAAGACGATCGTGCTCATCGCTTACCGCCCTGCTCGACCTTCATGAGTTCGCGCGGATCCTTGCCGGCGCGCTGCTTGTCGATCTCCTTTGCCTTTTGGCGGCGCGTAGTGCGCTCGACAGCCTGTTCGCCCTTCTCGACCTCCCATTGCAGGCGCCGACGGTCGATCGGAGAGAGACCAAAGCGCACTTCCTGCTGCCGAATCTCCGAGGAGAGCGCGACGAGCACTTTGGGATCACCCGTGCTGTACCACTGCTGCTTCAGCTCAGCGAGCACGTAGAGACCGCCGCGCATATCCGCGTCGAGGAATTCCGCAGCCATCGGTGACTTCCACACGGAATTCCACCACTCGATGACCTTCGGATGCCATTTCTCCGTCAACGAGTCGCGTTTCGGCAGTTGCGGGACTCTGCGCTTGCGCGATTCGCTGGCGCTCGGGAGCAGCGAGCGCGTCGAGACGCGGTTGCGTCGTTGACGTAGACCCGGTGGCTTCGGTACGGGTCCAGGCATCAGGTCTTGATCCTGTACGCGTACAAATCCGGG
>Ga0075425_100000445_pt1 | contig 38518 bp, 30 predicted proteins | sample SoiMethybrSBSTD4_FD_75300 | JGI IMG/M metagenome (GOLD analysis project Ga0075425, IMG submission 75300) | Bulk soil microbial communities from a Populus tree surrounding site in Tennessee, USA - Soil MetaG P. TD hybrid SBSTD4 | ecosystem: Environmental > Terrestrial > Soil > Tree plantation... | reverse complement strand
ACTGCCACGACGACGACCACCACAGCGCCGAAGACTCCCGCGAAACCGCCCGCGAAAAAAACGAAGAAATGACCGGTGCCCTCTACGCACCGCTGATCGAGCGCGATCTCGATGCGATTCCGGCCGCCGCGCGCGCCTTTCGCGACGAGCATGGGTCGCATGAGCTGTTCCTCGCGATCGCACGATTCGCGGTGCTCGCGTACGCGCCGTCGCAGCACGGCAAGCACGCGTTGCTCGCGTGCCTCTCGACGTGGGAGCTGCGCGATGAGCTTGGCGATCGCTTCGACGACATGGTGATTGCCTGCGCGCGCTACGCGGCGGAGGCGCGGCAACCCTGGAGCGAGCCGCCGATTCTCGATCAACCGTCACCAGGCACCGGCTCGATCGATGAGCTGCGCGAGGCGGTGGCGACCGGCGATCATCATCTCGGCGAGCGATGGCTCGCAGCGCGTCTCGACGATTGCGATCGCGATCTCCTCGAAGTCGCAACGGATGATTTCGAAGACCTCGGCCACAAGCTGATCGTCACGAATGCCGCGCTCAAGCTCGCCCCGATCCTCGGCGAAAAAGGCCGCTACGCGATGATGCGCGTCGCAATTCTCGAGCTGACGGCGTATCGCGGCGAGGCGCCGGAGAAGCGCGGCGAGCCGGATCTCACGCAGTTGCTCGAAGCGTGCGACGGATCGATCGAAAGCGCGCATGCGGTGTTTCTGTACGACGCCGCGCGCGAATCAGGAATGCTCGATCGCCTTAGTTTAGGAGTGCGGCGACGACAGTCGCCGCTTTTGTTGCCGAAGCCCAAAGCGGCGACTGCCGTCGCCGCACTCCTAACCCCTTTGTCGCGCGATTACGGCGCGTATCTGAAAGCCCACGCCGTTGCCAAACGCCTGAATCATCCTTTGGCCGATGCATTCGTCGCCGCGGTCGGCGAGAATCTCGCGCGAAGCGAGGGATTCGAAGAGTGGCAATGAAGCGGTTCCTGATTCTCATCCTCGTTCTGTTTGCCGGCTGCGCGACGCGCGCCCTTCCTCCGATGCAGTCGCCGTTCGATCACGCGATCTGGGCGATTCACGTCGAGGATGACGAGGGCCGCGTTCTCTACTCGCAGAACGCGCACACGCTGATGATGCCCGCGTCGAATCGCAAGCTCTTCGCCTCCGCCACGATCGCCTCCTGCCTCGGCATCGATCATCAGCTCGAGACGACGGTGTGGCTCGACGGCGAGGACCTCGTCCTCAAAGGCGACGGCGATCCGTCGCTCGGCTCGTGGCGCTACGAGCGCACCCACGACTTCGATCGCGTTGCGGACGTCCTCGCGTCGCGCGGCATCACGAAAATCAAAGACGTCGTCGCCGACGTCTCGCTCTTCTCCGATCGCATCACGATTCCGGGAACGTGGAAGGTCGGCAATCTGCAGAGCAGCTACGCCGCGCCGGTCGACGCGCTCGCGTGGAGCGAGAACGAAGTGCCGCCGAGCCGCGCCGTTCCCGACGCCGCGCTCAACGCCGCGAATGCGCTGCGCGCCGCGCTCGAAATGCGCGGCATCACCGCGACCGGCGTGCGCGTGAACACGGAGCCGAAAGCGTGGCGCGAGCAGATCGCGACGCTGCCCTCGCCGTTCATCGGTGAATTGCTCCGCACAGTTTTAAAGAACAGTCACAACCTCTACGCCGAGATGCTCTTCAAACGCGCGTCAGGCGGAACGTACGCGGGATCGTTCGCGATCGAGAAGCAGCTCACGACGCTCGAGGCGCACATCGATCCGAACGAAACGCGCTTCGTCGACGGATGCGGACTCTCACCGGACGATCTCGTCGCGCCCGCCGCGACGGTCGCGATCCTGCGCTGGATGAACCAGCCGTCGCGGCGCGCGTTCTGGTGGTCGACGCTCGCGCAGCCGAACAACGAAGGAACGCTGCGACGGCGTCTGGTCACGTTCGAGAGCCGCCTGCGCGGCAAGACCGGCACGATCAACGGCGTCGCCGCCCTCTCCGGCATCCTCGCCATGCCCAACGGCCGCTTCCGCTACTTCTCGATCGTCGTCAACCACAACGCCGGCGACGGCGACGAAGCGGTGAAGATCATTGATGCGATCGTGGAGAGAATCGCGCAGTGGCGATGATGTTTTTGGAGTGCGGCGACCGCAGTCGCCGCTTTGCCTTGCCGCGACCGCAGTCGCGGCAGCTGCGGCTGCCGCAAAGCAAAGCGGCGACTGCGGTCGCCGCACTCCATAGGGTCATCTGGCAAACTCTTCGCCGAAGATCGTCAGCTTCGCGATCGCGCCGTCGCCGTTCGGCGAGAAGCTCACCATCTCATCCACATCGTCCGCTTCCGACTCCGCGTGAAACGTGTCGTAGTGCCAGTGCGTGAGCGGCAGCGTGAGCTGGTTCCAATGCAGCACGAGCGCGTCGCCGTCGCGAGTGACCTTCGCGGTTCCGTACGCGGGATGCTTGTAGTCGCCCGCATACGCGTCGAGCGCGTGTGAAGGATGCGTGTCGCGGACGCGCTTCGATTCGCGATCGCGTTTCGCATCGGCCTCTCGCTGGTCGGACTTCGCGTCCTGCATGAGGTAGTACGCGTTCCAGTCGCGCGGCGACTGGTTCGTGAGGAGATCGATCAGCGCATTGCGCATCGCCACCGTCGCGGCACTCCGTCCGACGTTGATCAGCACGACAAAGCCGATCTGTTCCTTCGGCAGGAGATCGACGTGCGTGCGATATCCATTCAACGATCCGCTGTGAAATACGACGAACTTTCCTCGGTAGTCGTGCATGAACCAGCCGAGGCCGTAGGCGTAGAGGTTCGACTCCGGATTGTTCTCGCGCGTCGTTCCTTCGAGCGGGATCACGGTGTGCGGCTTCTTCGTTTCGCCGAGGGATTCCTCGGAGACGAGGCGCTTGCCGTCGAACACGCCGCCGGCGAGCTGGAAGCGAATCCAGTTCGCGAGATCGCGCGCCGACGATTTGATCCCGCCACCGGAGCCGATCGTCGTCGAATCGTTCGGCTTCTGCGCGACGACCGTCTGCGTCTTCGCGTCCCATCGATATCCGGACGCGCGATCGCTCGACGCGTTCCACTCCTCGTCGGTCGTGATCGTGTGCGTCATTTGCAGCGGCTGAAAAATCCGCGTGCGCACGAAGTCGTCCCACAGCATCCCCGATGCGTGCGTCACGACTTCGCCGGCCGTGATGAACATGATGTTGTTGTAACGATAGGTCGTGCGGAAACCGCTGGACGGATGGAGGAAGCCGACGCTGCGCACGACCTCCTCGCGCGACAGCGGCGTGCCGTCCCACAGCTCGTCGTGCGCGCGCAGGCCCGTGCGGTGCGACGTGATGTCGCGCAGCGTGACCAGCTGCGACGCGCACGGGTCCTCGAGCCGGAAGTACTCGACGTGCTTGCGCACGGGGTCGTCCCACGACAGCTTCTTCTCGTCGGCGAGCATCGAGATCGCGGTCGTCGTGAATGCCTTCGACGTCGACGCGATGTGAAACAGCGTGTCGGGTGTGACCGGATCCGTTTTCCCGAGCTCCTTCACGCCGTAGCTCTTCAGATAGATCACGCGATCGTTCTTGACGATGGCGATCGCCGCGCCGGGGATCTTCCACGCGGTCATCGTCGCGGTCATGATTTTGTCGACGGCTTTCGCATCGATCGTCTGCGCCTCGACGCGAAGCGCACAAAGCAGAATGAGAACGGACAGCAAACGTTTCATGCACTCTCCTGCCGCAGCGCGCGGCGGACGAAGAATTCGCGGATGAAGAAGAAGAGGATGCCGGCGCCGATGACGTACAGCGCGGCGCGCTGCAGTTGCTTCTCCGGCGAGATCACGACGAAGCCCCACAGCCCGAGCGCGACGATCGCCGGAATTGGATAGAGCCACATGCGGAACGGGCGGGGGCGATTCGGCTCGCGCACGCGCAGCACGATCGCGCCGACGATCTGGGTCATGAACGGCACGATCGCGCGGATCGACAAAATGCCGCCGATGATGTGCTTCAGATCGAACCAGCAGAAGACCGCCGCGACCGCGCCGAGCGCGAGGATCGAAACGTACGGATAGGCGCGCGTCGGATGAAGCCGCGCGAAGGCGGCGAAGAAGTTGTGATCGCGCGCCGCGGCGTAGAGGATGCGCGAGTAGCCGAGCATCACCGAAAAGATCGACGCGAACGCGGTCCAGAGGATCATCACCGAGACCCACTTCGCGGCGTTCGGCCCGATCAGCACGCGGATGTAGTCCGCGACGACCGACGTCGAGCGCGACGCGGTCTCGTACGGCAGCACGGAGATGATGCAGGCCTGCATCAGGATGTAGAGCACGCCGATGGCTAGGATCGAGATCACGATCACGCGCGGAATCGTTTTCTCCGGCTGCTTCACCTCATCACCGAGATAAGCGATGTTGTAGTAGCCGAGGTAGTCGTAGACCGCGAAGATCAGCGCGGCGCCGAGGCCGTTGAAACCGCTGCGGCCGTCGAAGCGCGGCGCGTTCCAGAACGCGAACACGTGCAGGTCGAGGTGGGGGAGGCCGGCGACGATGATGACCGCCATCGTGCCTAGAACGCCGATCCACAACAGAATCGAGAAACGTCCGATCGTGTCGATGCCGCGCAGCAGAAGGAGGACGATCGCCGCGAGGACGAGCATCGCCGTGATCGGAAGGCTGCGGCCGGCGCTGGGGATGATCGGCTGCAGGTAGTGCGCGAAGCCGATGCATCCCGATGCGAGCGAGAGCGGCGCGCTGACGAGAAGCTGAAAGAGAAAGATGAAGGAAATCAGACGGCCCGCCTTGCCGAACGACTCGCGCAGAAAAATGTAGGAGCCGCCGGCGTGCGGCATCTCCGCCGCGAGCTCCGCTGTCACGATGCCGTCGCAGATCGCGAGCACGCCCGCGAGGACCCATGCCGCCATGCAGCGCGCGCCGCCCATCGCGGAGAGGATGTACGGGATCGTGAGAAACGGACCGATCCCGACCATGTCGATCATGTTCAGCGCGACGCCGCGCCAGAGACCGAGCTCGCGCTTCAGGCCGCTCACTGTTTGCGGAGTTTAGTTGGTCCGTTGGTCCGTTGGTCGGTTGGTCGGTTGTCGGTTGTCGGTTGTCAGTTGTCTGTGCGCTGCAGCTCGGACAACCGACAACCGAGAACTGACAACCGACCAACGGACCAACGACTCAATACCCTCGCACAATCTGATTGATCACGGCGAGTACCTTCAGCGCGCGCGGCGATCGTCCGACGGTGACTTCCGCGAGTCCGTTCGACATCAGCGCTTTCTTGCCGTGCTTCTGCCACCAGCGGCCGACGAAGACGTTGCGGCCGATGCGTCCGATCACGAGCTCGCCGGTGGCGGCGCGGCCGCGCTGACGGAGCTCGACGATGAGCAGGTCGCCGTCCTCGATGCCCTGATCGCGCAGCGCGCTGCCCGACGCGCGGAACACGATCTCGTCTTTGTCGACGAGATTGCCGGGCAGCGCGATCGACTCCGGCTTCGATTCGTCGATCGGCTCGCCCTGACGGATCACGCCGGAGATCTTCACCTCCGACCAGTCGGGCCGCTCGCGAAGCACGTCCGCGGTCGGCGTCGCTCGCGACACCTCGACGCGGCGCACCGGCATCGACGGGAAGCGCATCTCGATGGCGTCGCCGTTTTTGCCGAGGAGATCCTCGGCGCGCGCGAGCATCGCCTGGGCCTTCATCGCGTCGGCCCGCGCCTCGCGGATCGTGTCGGTGAGGAGCGGGACGTTGACTGCCGAGGAGTCGGCGTCGACGGCGCGGAGCGAGAGGTCGCCGAGCTGGATCTCGGCGAGCTCGAGGACGGTCGCGACCTTGCGGAGGACGGCGACCGAGACGTTGGCGCCTTTCTCGAGGGCGGCGAGGTGGCGGCGCGAAACTCCGGCGAGGCGGGCTAACTTGGCCTGCGTCAGGTTCTTGCGGATACGCGCCTGTCGAACGGTTTCGCCGAGCATAAGTAACTTATACGTTACTAATCAGTTGAGATCAAACTCGCACAGTCCATTGCAAACGACCGCGAATCAGAGAGTTGCGAGAGTGCGGAAGCTCAGGCGGGTCTCTGGAGTGGGCGGTCGCGTCATGCGCGACACTCTCGCATACGGAGTGACGGATAGGACACTTTCCACCCCACGTAGAAACAAACGGGGTTGGGCGGGCCCACTGTGAGCGCTGGAAAACATCAGCTCTGTAAGTTCTGTAGATTCAGAGCTTGTGCATGATTGTGCGCTTCCGGATCTCCTCGGATGACGCTTTGTGTCCCTGTGGATTGACATCCATCCTGCACCGACTTAATATGCAGGATATTGCACATGACGACACGCCTCGAACGCTACTTGAAGTCCAGAGGGATCAAACCGGCGCACCTCGCGCGCGAGTCGGGCTACAGCCGCCAGCATCTGTTGCGGATTCGGATGGGGCGAATGGAGCCGACGCGGCGATGCATTGCCGCCATCGTGTCTGCCTGCCGCAGGCTCTCGCACGAACAGGTGCGCGCGGATGATCTCTTCGATCTGGGGGATGACCGATAGAGCCGATCGAACGTGCAGGATTCATCGCAGGTCTATGCAGAATAGTCCCGGCCCGCAACTCTTCACAACTCGACGCATTGCGATCGTGGAGGGCGACCGGCAGACTGCGGAAATGCTGCACACGTTCTTCGGTCTGATGGACCTCGAGCCCTCTCTGATCGAGCCCGGTCCCGCCGCCCTTCCCACCCTTCGTAGACTCCGCCCCGACATTCTCCTCGTCGATCTCGACCACCCCGATCTACGCGCCCTGGATCTCGCTCGCGAAATCGATCCCGCGATCCCCATCATCTATTTATCAGCGGATCGGAAACCGCGGACGTTCGATGACCTTTTGGGGTTGTTCGAAAAGGTGCTGGAGGTATGAGGCATGGGGCATGAGGCATGAGCGCTGCGCTGCACGACGATCGTTCGTGTAGCGGAGCACTCATGCCCCATACCTCATACCGCATGCCTTCGTTTACGATTCGCGCGCCATGAAACGCGCGCCGATCATCCTTCTCGTCGCCTTCGCATTGAGCTGCGCCACCCATCCCAAACCGCCCATCGCCACCGGCCCCCCGCCGCCCCGCCCGCTCATCGGACCGCACGGCTTCGATCTCGTGAACCTCGATCGCACCGTCTCGCCGTGCGACGACTTCTACACGTACACCTCCGGCAGCTGGCAGAAGACCCATCCGCTTCCCTCGACTTACTCGCGCTACGGACGCTTCGAGGAAGTTGCCGAGCGCAATCGCGATCGGCTGCGCGCGATCCTCGAGACTTCCGCAAAAGCGACCGACGCGGCACCCGGATCGAACGCGCAGAAGATCGGCGACTTCTGGGCCGCGTGCACGAACGACGCGGCAATCGAGGCGGCAGGCACCGGTCCGATTCGCGACGAGCTGCAGCGCATCGATGCCATTCAGACGCGCGACGACGTCGTCCGCGAGATTCATCGTCTTCTCGTTCGCGGCGCCGGTCCGCTGTTTCGTCTCAGCGCGCAGAACGATCAGAAAAACAGCACGGCGGTCATCGCCGCGATCACCCAGGGCGGGCTCGGTCTCCCCGATCGCGACTACTACCTCCGCGACGACGCGAATTTCAAAAACTATCGCGACGAATACCTCGGACACATGACGAAGATGTTCGAGCTCCTCGGCGAATCGCCGTCGCAGGCGCGCGGCGACGCGGAGAAAATTCTAGGTCTCGAAACGCAGCTCGCCCGCGCCTCGATGGCGCGCGTCGACATGCGCAATCCCGAAGCCGTCTACCACATCACTCCGTCATCCGAGCTGCAGTCGTTCGCGCCGAACTTCGCGTGGCCGTCGTTCTTTCAGACCGCGGGCCTCGCGGATTTGAAATCGCTCAACGTCGCGCAGCCCGAGTTTTTCAAGGAAGCGAATCGTTTGCTCGCGGAGTCGCCGATCGACACGTGGAAGGCGTACCTCCGCTGGAATCTCATCGACGCCGCGGCGCCGCTGCTCTCGTCCCCGTTCGTGAACGAGAACTTCCGTTTCCGCGGTCAGGTGCTCACCGGTCAGACCGAGATCGAGCCGCGCTGGCGTCGCTGCGTGCGCGCCGCGGATCAGAACATCGGCGAAATCCTCGGGCAGGAGTACGTGAAGACCGCGTTCACTCCTGAAGCAAAAGAGAAGATGAACGAGCTGATCGACAATCTGATCGCCGCGCTGCGCGAGACAATTCCGACGCTCGACTGGATGGGTTCTGAAACGGAGAAGGCCGCGCTCGCGAAGCTCGAGGCCTTCCGCCGCCGCATCGGCTATCCCGACAAGTGGATCGACTACGCGACGCTCGACGTCGGCCGCACGTCGTACGCGGAGAACGTCATGGCCGCGCGCGCGTTCGCGTTCAGCCGTCAGGTCAATCGCATCGGCAAGCCCGACGATCCGAACGAGTGGGGCTTCTTCACGCCCGCGACGGTGAACGCCGGCTACAGCGCGAGCCGCAACGACATCACCTTTCCCGCCGGCATCCTGCAGGCGCCGTTCTACGATCCGGGCGCCGACATGGCCTACAACTACGGCGGCATCGGCACGGTCATCGGCCACGAGATGACGCACGGCTTCGACGATCAGGGCGCGAAGTTCGACGCGCAGGGCAATCTGCGCAACTGGTGGACGGCGGAGGATCTGAAAAACTTTCAGGCGCGCGCGGAGTGCATCGCGAAGCAATACAGCGCGTTCCCCGTCGAGACGGGACTCAATCTGCAGGGCAAGCTCGTCACCGGCGAAGCGATCGCCGACCTCGGCGGCGCGACGCTCGCGCTGCGCGCGTATCGCAAGTACGTCGCCGCGCACGGCGCGGCGGTCGTCGACGGATTCACACCCGAGCAGCGCTTCTTTCTCGGATTCGCGCAGGTGTGGGGCCAGAACATGTCGCCCGAGGAAGCGCGCCGGCGCGCGCTCACGGATCCGCACGCGCCGGGGCCGAATCGCGTGAACGGCACGGTGTCCAACATGCCCGAGTTCGCGCACGCATGGAACTGCGTGCCGAGCAACAAGATGGTGCGGGCGGAAGGGGAGCGGTGCGCGATCTGGTGATGCGTCATCCTGAGCGAAGCGAAGGACCTCGCCTGCGCCACCTGTGGCGACGACGAGGTGCTTCGTCGCGGAGCTCCTCAGCATGACGTACGTGCTCGAGCCCGATGCCGCCGAAATGCATCGCGTCGTCGACGCGGCGATGCGGCGCATCGTCGCGCACATCGAGTCGCTGCCTTCGCAGCCGGCGATGAACGTCGAAGGCGCGGCCGAGTACGCGCGCACGCTCATCGAACCGCTCCCTCAGCGCGGCGAGAAGCTCGAGACGCTGCTCGACTTTCTTTTCGACGACGCGATTCCGCGCTCGTTCACCGCGGCCGGTCCGGGATACCTCGCGTACGTGCCGGGCGGCGGACTCTTTCACGCCGCGGTCGCGGATCTCATCGCCGACGCTGTGAATCGTTACGTCGGTGTCTTCGCCGCCGCGCCCGCGCTCGTGCAGCTCGAGGCGAACGTCGTCCGCTGGTTCAACGAGATCGTTGGCTTTCCATCGACCGCGGGCGGTTTCCTCACCACCGGCGGCTCGCTCGCGAACTTCTCCGCGCTCGTTGCCGCGCGTGAAGAGCTGCTGCCGCCCGACTTTCTCCGCGGCACTCTCTACTGCTCCGAACAGATCCATCACTCGTTTCAAAAAGCGGCGCACCTCGCGGGTTTTCCGTACGCGAACGTGCGCGAGCTTCCGGTCGACGACGCGTTCCGCATCCGACTCGATGCGTTGCGCAAGGCAATCGATCGCGATCGCCGCGACGGCTACGAGCCGTTTCTCATCGCGGGCAGCGCGGGCACGACCGGCACCGGCGCGGTCGACGATCTCACCGCACTGGCGACGATCGCGCGCGAAGAGAAGATGTGGTTCCACGTCGACGGCGCGTACGGCGCGCTCTTCACGATGACGGAGCGCGGCCGCAAAACGCTCGCGGGCATGAACGAGGCCGACTCGATCGTCCTCGATCCGCACAAGACGCTCTTCCTGCCGTTCGGCACCGGCGCGCTGCTCGTGCGCAACGCGAGCACGCTCCGCCGCGCGCACAGCCTGCACGCGGACTACATGCCCGCGATGCAGCACGAACAGGAGCTCGTCGATTTCTGCGAGATCTCGCCCGAGCTGTCGCGCGATTTCCGAGGATTGCGGGTGTGGCTCCCGATGAAGTTGTTCGGGATCGAGCCGTTCCGCGACCAGCTCGACGAGAAGCTCGATTTGATTCAGTTCGCGACGGAGGAGCTTCGCAAAATCGACGGCATCGAGATCGTCGCCGAGCCGCAGCTCACGATCATGGCCTTCCGGCTCGTGCGCCCCGGTCTCGACGATGAGCAGCTCAATGCCCTGAATCGCGACGTGATCGAGCGCATCAACGCACGCAAGCGCGTGATGCTCACACCGACGATGCTCGGAGGGAAATTCGTGATCCGGATCTGCATCGTGTCACATCGCACGCATCGCGAACGTGTTGAAATGGCGCTGGAGGACATCCAGTCCGCATGCTCAAACGTTTCCTGATCGCGTTCGCGGTCATCGTCGTCGCGCTCATCGCCGTCGTCTGGTTCCGTCCGATCGCCGTCTTCAACGCCTTGCGCGCGATGCAGCTCGCCACCGCCGGCGTGAAGAGTCGTTACGTGCCGGTCGGGATGAATCGCATTCACTACCTCACCGGCGGCGAGGGTCCTCCGCTCGTGATCATTCACGGCGTGGCGAGCAAGGCTAGCGATCACGGCGATCTGATGCCCGCGCTGATGCGCGATCACCGCGTCTACGCCCTCGACCTCCTCGGGTACGGCAAGAGCGACAAGCCGCGCGACGCGAGCTACTCGATCCGCATGCACGCGGACACGGTCGAGGCATTTCTCGACGCGCTGCAGATCAAACAGGCTGACGTGATGGGCATCTCGATGGGTGGCTGGATCGCGCTCGATCTCGCGTCGCGCCATCCCGAGCGCGTGCGCCGTCTGGTGCTCGTGTCGAGCGCGGGCCTGAAGTTCGACACGAAGCTCGACGCGAAGTCATTCGCGCCGGAGAACATCGATCAGCTGCGCGAGATCATCGCGCTGCAAACCTATCGTCCCGTTCCCGACTTCATCCTGCGCGATCTCCTTCGCGTGTCGAAAGACAACGGCTGGGTGATTCGCAGCACGATGCGCGACGCGCCGAACGAAGTGCTCGACGGCAAGCTCGCCGCGGTGACGATGCCCGCGCTGCTCGTGTGGGGCACATCCGATCGCATCGTGCCGCTGCCCGTCGGCGAACGCCTGCAGCACGAGCTCGCGAACGCGCAGATGTTCACGATCAAAGGCTGCGGCCACCTCGCGATCATCGAGTGCAAGGAAGACGCGCTGCCGCCGATCGTGAAGTTTTTGCGCTAGTTTTGGAGTGCGGCGACCGCAGTCGCCGCTTTGCCTTGCCGCGACCGCAGTCGCGGCAGCTGCGGCTGCCGCAAAGCAAAGCGGCGACTGCGGTCGCCGCAGTCCATAAGCATCACTGCAACCCCGACGGCAGGCGCGGCGACGACAGCAGCTCCTCGAACACCTTCCACCGTTTCTCCGCCTCGCCGCCGCTGCGCTTTTCGACGTAGTCGCGCACGAGGTCCTTGCCGAGGTTGTAGTTGATGACGTAGGAGCGGTACTGGTCGATGAATTTCACGCGCTGCTGCGCGCGCGCGGGCGCCATCAGCGCGTACTGCGTCAGCCACTCCGCCGCCTGCGCCGCGGTGATCTCGCCGTCGAGATAGCGCCGCGCCGCCTCGTTGCCCGCGTAGCCGGTCTTCGCGATCAGCTCCTGCACGCGGTAGTACTTCTCCGCCTGCGCGGGATCGAGCCCCGCGATCGGGAAGAGCGTGCGCTTCTCGAACTCGATGCGCTCGTTCGCCGGAAACGCGACGTCGATCCCGTAGTTCGCGCTCCCCTCGGCGATCAGCGACTGCGGGCTGAAGAGCGGGTAGACGCTGAACTCCTTCCAGCCGCGCTCGTTGACGAGGTGCTGCTCGAGCAGCGTGTTGTAGATGTGATGGCCCGGGTAGCCCTCGTGGCATGCGAGGTCGATCGCGCGGTCGATGAAGATCGGAAGGTCGGTGTTGACCTGAATCAGGCTGCGGTATTTGCCCTGATACCAGTTGTAGCCGGACCACGATTTGTTCGTCACGTACTCGACCGTGAACGACTCGCCCGCGGGCAGCGCGAAGTGCTCGAGCGTGCGCGCGCGGCAGGCGTCGATCGCGGCCTTGAACACGGCATCGAGTTTGTCGCGCGGGATGACGAACTTCATCCGGAAGGCTTCGACGCGATCGGTGAGCGGACCATCGCCGGGCAGCTCTTTGTCGATCGCGGCGTTCAGCGCCTGGAAGTAATCCTCGCCGTGATGCGGCGCGACGGCGTCGTACAGCGCCTTCGATTCATCATCGAACGAGAGCTTCTTGCCGCGCAGGATCTCGTTGCGCGCGAGGAGCGCCTCGAGCTGGCGGCGGAGGTATTCGTGCCGCAGCGCGACGAGTTTTTCCTCCGGCCGCGTGAGCTGCGCGATCTCGTTGCGCAGCGACGTCGCTTCGCCGTGGATCTCGAGCAGGGAAGGTTTCTTCGCGTTGACTTCGTCGCGCCACTCGGGCGGACCGTAGTACGCGTCGACGTAATCGGTGTCGTGCAGGCCCATCGCCAGGACGAGCTTTACGTAACGTTCGGCGTGCGTGCGCATGTCGTGTTCTCGCTTTGCGGCGCAGCCGAATTGCAGCAGAAGCAAAACGGCGACGCCCGAAGTTCTGAGACTCATCATCGCAGAGTCGCAGACCGCGAGCGCCGCCGGAGTGGCGAAGTCGAAAATTATCGAGCGCGGGGGAGACGACCTCGTCATCCTGAGCGCAGCGAAGGACCTCTTCGTCGCCGAGGTTCGCGCAGGCAGAGATCCTTCGCTGCGCTCAGGATGACGGCTTACCTGGAGACGCGGATCGTCTTTCCTTCGACTGCGATCTTCAGGCCGTTCTGACTCGCGATCAGATCGAGCGCCTGATCCCAGGGCACGTCCTTGAGGTCGACTGTCACCTTCCCCGTGACGTCGTCGCTGATGGCGACCTTCAGCCCGGTCAGGCTGCCGAACGTTTTCAGCACGTCGCGGATGTCGGCGTCTTTCAGATTCATCGAGATCGGCTCGCCGGTCCACTGCACATCGATGTGCTCCACGGCGACGTCGCCCTTCTCGACCACGACCTCGCCGTTCGCGCGGATGCGCACGGAGATGCCGGCGTCACTGTTGCCGATCGTCGCGTCGGTGCCGTTCGCGGTGGTGAGGTGCGCCGTCGCGAGCTCCTTCCCGGTCGTGACGTCGACGATGCGGACGTCGTACGCCGCGCCGTCGGACTGCGGCTTCATGCTGTACGTCATGCGATAGCGCGCACCGTGCGACGCCGGTGCCGCGGCGAGCGTGGTGATCGTGAGGACGGCGAGCATCGCGACGAGGATCACGGCGCGATGCGAGAGTGCGGACTTCTTCAAACGGTCGTAGTTCATCAGGTGCTCCATTCGTTGTTTGATGTGGGCGCTGGCCATGCACGACACGCCGGCCGGACGCGGTGCGATGGCGTTCTGACAGATGCGCGCGAGCGCGCTGAGGTACGACTCCCGCGACCGAAGCGCCTCGGCCACGCGCTCGTCGCACGCTTCCTCGCGCGCGGCGCTGAGCTCGCGCAGCGCGAGCCAGACCAGCGGGTGGAACCAGAGCGCGGCGCCGGCGATCGCGGCGAGAAGCGAGGTGAGGTTGTCGCGGCGCGCGATGTGCGCGCATTCGTGGCAAAGCAGCGCGCGCAATTCGTCGTCGGTGAGATCGTCGCGATCGGGGAGGACGATGATCGGACGAACGATCTGCAGGACGGCGGGCGCTTCGAAAACCGAGGAGCGGATGACGTCGACGGCGATGCGGACGTGCGTCGCGGCCATCGCGTTCGCGAGCTCGCGGCGCTCGCGCGCGCTCGCCGGTTTCGCGACGAGCTTCGCGGCGCGAATCGTCCGCGCGCGCAGCAGGAACCATCGCGCGAAGAGCGCGATCGCGATTGCGCTCCAGACGACGAGCATCCAGTTCGTCGAGCTCTCACGCTGCGCCACTGTCGCGACGCCGCTGCCGAAGATGCGAAGAGGGGAGGGATCGATGTGCGCGATCGCGAACAGCGGTGCGAACGGCGCCGAGGGGAGTGCGAACTTCGCGAGGCCGCAGAGCAGCAGCGCGTGTCGCGTGCGCGCGGTCAGAGGCAGAACGCGCGCGGCGATGATCGCCGCCGCGAGGATGATGGTCGAGACGACGAGATGCGCGATCATCGATGGGTTCCTTTACGTTTCTTCGCCGTTTCCTCGAGCGCCTTCAGGTCCTCGAGGGTGAGCTTGCCGGTCTCGACCAGATGCGCGACGACGGGCTGCGCCGATCCGCCGAAGAGGTCGAGCAGCTCGTCGACGACGCGCCGGTACTGCGAACGTCGCGTGACAACCGGCTCGAACATCAGCGCGTTCCCGATCTTCCGCGTGCGTCGTACCGCACCCTTCAGTTCGAGGCGCTGGATGATGGTCTGCACGGTCGTGTACGCCGGCCGTTTCTTTTCCGACAGCCCGTCGCAGACCTCGCGAACGGAGGCTTCGCGGAGCCGCCACAGCACGTCCATGATCTCCAGCTCGAAGCGCGTCAGTCTCATAACGTTGTCGTTCAATCTACTACCGCTGTAGTAGGTCGTCAAGTATCGGCAGTATCCTCGATCGCTGTGAGCGTCCAGCGCGTCCTGATCACCGGCGCCTCCGGTTTCATCGGCGGACATCTGCTCGACCGCTTCCTCGAGCTCGGCTGGCAGGTCACCGGCATCGGGCGCCGCGACGTTGCGCATCCGTCGTACCGCCGCCACGACCTCACGCGGCCGCTCGAGCTCGACCACGAGTTCGACGTCGTGATCCACGCCGCCGCGCTGGCCTCGCCGTGGGGCACGCGCCGCGAATTCGAGCGCCAGAACGTGCTCGGCACACAACACGTGATCGATTTCTGCGCGCGGACGAACATGCCGAGGCTCATTGCGATCTCGACGTCGAGCGTTTACTACCGCGAGGCGCATCAGTTCGGAATCACCGAAGAAACGGAGCTGCCGAAGAAGGCGGTGAATCACTACGCGGCGACGAAGCGCGAGGCCGAGAACCGCGTCGCACGCTACGGCGGCGAATGGATGATCGTGCGCCCGCGCGCCGTGTTCGGTCCGCGAGACTCCGTGCTGCTTCCGCGCATCCTCACCGCCGCGCGCGCGGGAAAACTGCCGCTGCTGACGACGCGCGGCGCGCCGGTCGTCGGCGATCTGATCTACATCGACAACCTCGTCGACTGCATCGTGCGCGCGGCCACCGATCGCTCGCTGCACGGCATCGTGAACGTGACCAACAACGAGCCGGTCCCGCTGCAGTCGTTCCTCCTCGATCTCCTCCACCGCCTCGGCATCCCCGCGCCCACGCGGCACGTGCCGGTGAAGCTCGCCATGGCCGCGGCGGGGCTGCTCGAGCTCACGCACAGGTTGTTCTTCCCGTCGCGCGAGCCGGCCATCACGCGCTTCGGCATCCACGTGTTCGCATATTCGAAAACGTTCGACGTGACGAAGATGATCGCGATGATGGGCGCGCCGCGCGTGTCGCTGCGCGAAGGCGTCGAGCGCACCGTCGCGTGGCTGCAGGGAGGTGCACCATCCGCCTCCTGACGATCGCCGGCGCCGCGTCGCTCGCGCTCTACTTCGCGATCCTCGCCGCGAAGTTCATCCTCGCGCGCCGCTACGCCGCGGCGCATCCGGAGACCGCGCAGCGCGACGCTCCGGTCACGATCGTGCAGCCGATTCTTGGCGGCGATCCCTTTCTCGGGGAGGCGCTGCGCCGCAACGTCGAGAACGCACCGCGGAGCGCGCGCTTCCTCTGGCTCGTCGATGAAGACGATGCCATTGGACGCGAGACGACGCGGCAACTCGCAAATGATGCGCGCGTCGCGATCCTGCTCTGTCCGCCCGTGCGCGGCGCGGAGAATCCGAAAAGCGCGAAGCTGCAGCGCGCACTGGACGCCGTCGAAACGGAGTTCATCGCCGTGCTCGACGACGACACGATCCTCGCGCCGGAGCACCTGCCGCGCGCGCTCGCGGCGCTCGACACGTGCACGCTCTACACAGGCCTGCCGTGCTACCTGCGCGGCCCGAACGTCTGGTCGTCGCTCGTCGCGCACTTCGTCAACAACAACAGCATCACCACCTACCTCCCGCTGCTGCCGCTGATCGGACCGCTCACGATCAACGGGATGTTCTACGTGCTCCGCACCGATGATCTGCGGCGCGCCGGCGGCTTCCACGCGATCGCTTCAAAGCTCTGCGACGACTACGCGCTCGCGGCGCTCATCCGCGAGAACGGCGGCGTGATCCGTCAGGGCATCACATCGCAAACGTTGCACACGACCGTGCCGTCCGCGTCCGATTACTTCCGCATCATGCAGCGCTGGTTCCTCTTCGCGAACGTGCTTGTCCGCGATCAGCCGCTGCGCGTGAATCTTCTCCTCTTCGTGTTTCTCGGCATCCCGCCGCTGCTGTTGTGGCTCGCCTTTGCGGCGATCGCAGGCGGATGGATTTTCGTCGCCGTCATCGCGGCGATCCTCATCGCACGTCACGCGCTGCTGCGCGCGCTGCATCGCAGCGTGTTCGGCAAGCTGCCGGAGTTCGACTGGTGGATGTCGATCATCGCGGAGTTGCTGCAGCCTATGCACTGGCTGCATGCGACGCTGCGCAGCACGATGCGATGGCGCACGCGGCGCATCCGCGTCGCGCGCGACGGCACGTTCGTCTATCTCGCCGGAGGCGGCTCGTGATCGTCGACGCCGCGCCGGTGCGCCATCGCTTCACGCCGCGAAAGATCGCGCTGCTCAGCGGCTTGAGCGATCCATCCACCTGCGCGCTGACCGGCGTGCAGTCGCAATTTCTCGCAGCGCTCGACGCAGACGCTGACGAAAAGATCGCGCTGAATTTTCCGTATGTTCCGTGCGCAGCGCAGGCATCGCGGCCGCCGCTCTGGCTCGCGAGCTGGCGCAATTTCCATCAGTTCCTCAGCGCGCGGAAGCCGCGCTATCGCCATGCCGCGAGCCGCCACTGGCGCGCGCTCGCCGATTCCTGCGACGAGTTGCTCGTCATCACGCTGAGCTGCGGCCTCGAGATCCTCAATCAATGCATCGATGCGAACGACGAGCAGCGCGCGATCTCCGTCATCGCGCTCGGCCCCGTCGCGCGCAAGGCGCCGCCGCTCGACTGCACGCTCGTGCGCGGCGAAGGCGATCGGATCGCGCAATGGTTCTTCCCGCAATGCGACGTCGTGCTGAGCGGCGTCGGGCACATGGACTACCTTCGACACGCAGCCACGCTGCACCTCGTGAATGAACGCTTATGCGGCAACACTTCGAAATCATCGGCTCCGGTCTCTACCTCCCGCAACGCACGCTGACCGCGGAGGACGTCGACGCGCGCGCCGGCAAGCCCGCGGGCTGGACGCGCGCGCACACCGGCGTGCTCCAGCGCCACGAATGCGTTCCGCCCGAAACGCTGGCGACGATGGCCCATCGCGCCATCGACTGCGCGATGCAAAACGCGTCCGTCGCCTGGCGTGAGATCGATCTCATCCTCGACGCGAGCGCGTGCCGCCATCAGCCGATTCCGTGCAACGCCGCGTTCGTGCAGCACACCATCGGCGGCGATGCCGAAGGGATTCCGTGCATGGACGTCCAGAGCACCTGTCTCGGATTCATCGTCGCGATGCAGGTCGCGAACGCGCTGTTCGGCACCGGCGCCTATCGCCACATCCTCATCGTCTGCTCCGAGCAGGCCCTCCTTGGCGTCGACTGGGACGAGCCCGAGAGCGCGTGCCTGATGGGCGACGGCGCGGCGGCGGTCGTGTTGCGTCACGCGCCGGAGCGTGACGGCTACTTCTTCGCGCAGCAGACGTTCGCGCGGAACCTCGAGGTCTGCCAGATTCGCGGCGGGGGACACGTGCTGCCGGTGACCACGTACACGCCGGCGACGGAGTCGACGTTTCGCTTTCACATGGACGGTCCGCAACTGCTGCGCATTGCCGCGAAACATCTGCCGCCGATGACCGAGGAGCTGCTTAAGGCGGCGGGAATCGCGGCGGGGGAGGTGCACGTCGTGCCGCATCAGGCCGCGCCGAAAGCGCTCGCCGTCGTGCGGCGCATGCTCCGCTTCCGCGCCGATCGCTTTCACAATCGCGTCGCGCAGATGGGCAACCTCATCGCCGCGAGCATCCCCGCCGTGCTGCACCAGTGCCGCGCGGAAAACCTCATCCCGCGCGGCGAGCCGGTCCTGCTCCTCGGCACATCGGCCGGCTATTCGCAGGCCGGACTGATCTTCCGGATGTGATGCCGATGGCCTTCGACCGCGTTTCGTTCGTGAATGGCGGCGACTGCACGCAGCTCGGCTACTTCGCCGGCAGCGCGCGGCGCGGACCGGTGAAATTCCATTCGGTGTTCCTGCTCCTCGAGCATGCGCAACACGGCGCGAGCCTGATCGACACCGGCTACGGACCATGGTTCCTCGAGGCGACGCGCACGTTCCCTTCGAAGCTCTATCGCTGGACGCTGCCCGTGCATCTCGACGCGCGCGGCGACGCATCGCAAATTCTCGCGCAGCGCGGCGTAACGTCGGTGCGCGAAATCTTTATCTCGCATTTCCACGGCGATCACGTCGCCGGTCTGCGCCACTTCCCGATGTCGACCTACGTCTATCGCGGCGATGCGCTGGCGACGCTCTCCGCGCAGTCGCCGGTGCGGCAAACGTGTCATGGGTTTCTTCCCGCGCTGTTGCCTGACGACTTCACGACGCGCGGCCGCGCGCTCGACGAGTCGCAATTCACGTCCGCCGTCGATGAGCTGAGCGACTTCCGCGTGCACGACTTCTTCGGTGACGGCGAGCTGCTCCTCATCGATCTGCCCGGACATGCGCCGGGCCACACCGGCTTCGCCTTTCGAACGGCGACGGAACGTTTTCTGTACGTAGCCGATGCGTGCTGGGACATGGATGCGCTGCTGCGCGGGCGCTCGCTGCCATTCGTGTCGCGTCTCCTGCAGCACTCCGCGTCGGCGTATGAGGACACGCAACGGAAGCTTCGCGATTTCGCGGCGCGGCATCCCGACTGGCGCGTGCTGGCCTGCCACTGCCCGCGAACTCAGACCCATGTGGACTGATGCGAAAATCGATTGCGTCGCGCCGCCGTTTGCGGGACATCTGTTTCCGCTGCTCGCGCTGGCATCATCGCTTCGCGGCGCGGGCCTGCGCGACGTGCGGATGCTCAGCACGAGCGACGCCGCGGAAACGATTCGCCTCTGCGGCGTCGAACCGATCGATCTGCTGCCCGGCCGCGCGGACGAAGTGTGGGCGATCGCGAACACGAGCGAACGCACCGGCTTCCATCCGCTGCGTCTCTATCGCCAGTTCCGCGCGAACATGCACCTGATGGCAGACGTCGCGACGCAACTCGAGCGCACGTGGACCGCGCATCGTCCCGACATTGTGATTGCCGACTTCACCGTGCCTGTCGCGGGCATCGTCGCGCGAAGACTCGGCATTCGCTGGTGGACCTCGATGCCGAGCCCCTGCGCGATCGAGTCGCGCAGCGGACCGCCGTCGTACCTCGGCGGATGGTCTCCGCGCCACGATCGCATCGGCAGACTCCGCGACTTTGCAGGCCACACCATCATCCGGACGTTCAAGCGCGGCGTCGCGCGCATGTTTCGCCGCGAGCTGCGCGCGATCGGCTTCGACGGTGTGTATCGCGACGATGGATCCGAGGCGGCGTATTCGGATGAGCGGATCCTCGCGCTCGGAATGCGCGAGCTCGAGTTCGATCGCGACTGGCCGGCGTCCGTGCGCTTCGTCGGACCGCTCGTCGCGGCGCCGCCGTTCGAGCACGCGCCGCCCGAGTTCAATGCCGGCCGCGCGACGATCCTCGTCACGCTCGGCACACACCTGCCGTGGGCGCGCGAGCGCGCGATCCAGCTGATCGACGACGTCGCCGCCGCGATGCCCGACTGCAATTTTCACTTCGCCGCCGGACAGCTCGGATGCGCCACGCGCGAACGCCGAGGAAACGTCGCGCACTACGACTTCATCGCGTATGACAAGTACATCGCGCGCTACGACGCGGCGATCGTGCATGGAGGCACCGGCATCACGTACGCGTGCATCGCGGCCGGCGTGCCGATGCTCGTCTGGCCGCACGACTACGACCAGTTCGATCACGCCGCGCGCATCGTCGATCGCGGCCTCGGCCTCCGCCTGCAACCGAAACGCGCGAGTGTCGTCGCGAGCCTGCGCCGTCTTCTGACGGATGCAACGATCCGCGCACGCGTCCTCGAATTCGAGTTGCTCGCGCGCCGATACGACGCGACGCGCGCGGTGATCGAAGAGTTGCGATGAACGATCTCTGGACGCTGCTGCGCAGTTACGCGGGCGCGCGATGGCGCTTCCGCCGTCTGCACGGGGAATCGCTTGCCGCATTTCAGGATCGCCGCGCCCGCGCCATCGTTGCGTATGCGATCAAAAGGTCGCCGTTCTATCGCGACCATTTCGCCGGTTGCGACACGCGCGACTGGCGCGCGCTGCCGACGGTCGACAAGCAGTCGATGATGCAGGCGTTCGATGCGTTCAACACGGCGAATGTGCATCGAACGGACGCGATGGATGTCGCGCTCCGCGCCGAGGCCGATCGCAATTTCTCAGCGACCATCAATGGCCTCACCGTCGGACTCTCATCGGGGACATCGGGCCAGCGCGGATTGTTCGTGGTCGATCGCGCGGAACAACTCCGATGGGCCGGCACGATGCTCGCGCGTGCGCTGCCGTCGCTGCGCCGCCGCGGTCTGCGCCTCGCGTTCTTCCTTCGGTCGAACAGCCGTCTCTACCAGCGCCTCGGCGCATGGATCGACTTTCGTTACTTCGACCTGACGACACCGCTCACCGAATCCATCGCCGCGCTGAACGCCCTTCACCCCGACGTCCTCGCCGCGCCGCCGTCGATGCTCGCGAGGCTGGGGGAGGCGCGCGATTGCGGCGCGCTGCGCATCGCGCCGGAACGTCTCGTCTCGGTTGCGGAGGTCCTCGAGCCGCAGGACGAGGAGCGCCTCCGTGCAACGTTCGGCGTCCCGGTGCATCAGGTCTATCAGTGCACGGAGGGTCTGCTCGCCGTGAGCTGTGCCCAGGGATCGCTGCACCTGCAGGAAGACGTCGTGGCGGTGCAGTTCGAGCAGATTTCCGCGCACGACGCGACGCGCATGACCCCAATCGTCACCGACCTCTGGCGCCGCACGCAGCCGATCATCCGCTATCGCCTCGGCGACGTCTTGACGCTCGCGCCAGCGCCATGTGCGTGCGGCTCCGCCTTCCGCGTGATCGAGCGCATCGAAGGCCGGCTCGACGACGTCTGCTACCAAACGAATCCGCCGCTCTTCCCGGACGACTTCCGCCGCCTCATCCTCGCCGCGCATCCGTCGATCGAGGACTACCAGCTCACGCATTCCCCGACGTCGATCCGCATCCACATCCAAACGACGGCGCCGTTCGATGAGGTCGCCGCCGCGCTGCGGTCGGCGTTCGCCGCCCTCCCGCTCCCGCTCGAGATCCGCGCCACTCTCGACCCCCTCCCACCCGCCGAAAAACGCCGCCGCGTGAAATGCGATCGCCCGGTCCCGCGTTACCTCGACGCTCGCGGTTGACAGGCTCGAAGGGCATCCGTATGTTGACCGCCTTCACGCGCACCGCGCCGCGCGTCCCCATCGTCTAGAGGCCCAGGACATCGCCCTTTCACGGCGACAACACGGGTTCGAATCCCGTTGGGGACGCCACCTTATTCGCCCGCGGCTGGCGGGGTCTCACCCGAGGCGCGAAGGCTCTCACCCCACCGGAATGCGAATGCGCACCTGGGCCGTCACGCCCTCGTCAGGGCACTGGACGCTCGTCCACGACCCGCCCTGATACGTCTGGCAGCTCGACCACAGCTCGACGCCATCGCAGGAGAAGACCTGGTGGTAGCGCCAGATGGTGTCCGATCCGTCGCTGGCGAAGGCGTTGCCACAGTAACGCTCATCCCAGCCCACGCAGTACGCGTAGCTGTCGTCGCTGTAGTAGTTGTTGACGATGTCCTGGTGATTGGTGCCGCCGTCGCCGTCCTGGCTGAACGACTTCGGTCCCGCGACGATGATGGCGAGAGTGGCAACGAGGGTGAGCATGGTTCGACGCATTCAGTCCTCCTTCGATCATCTTGAATGACGGAGAAACTCAATGCGGATGACCACGACCGGTCCTGGCGTCCAAAAACGTGGGTGGCGGAGCCTCCCGCCACCCACGTGCAATGCCTTGATCTTGTCCGTGGCGGCGTCCATCAGCACCTCGTAATAGATGTTGCTGTCTGCAGCATTGGCGAACGTCGTCGGCCCCGCTCACCCCACCGGAATGTGCAGCCGTCCCTGGGCCGTCACGTTCGTGTCAGGGCACTGGACGCTCACCCAACCCGACCCGGACTGATATTGACAGCTCCCCGAAATCTGGAAACCGTCGCACGAGTAGACCTCGTGGTAGCGCCAGCTGCTGTCCGATCCGTTGGAGTTGAGGGAACCGCTGCAGTCGCGTTCATCCCATCCCACCGCGGAGGAGTAGCTGTCGTCGCTGTAGTAGTTGTTGAGAATGTCCAGGTGGTACGTGTTTCCGTCGCCGTCCTGGCTGAACGACTTCGGTCCCGCGAAGATGATGGCGAGCGTGGCAACGAGGGTGAGCATGGTTCGACGCATTCAGTCCTCCTTCGATCATCTTGAATGACGGAGAAACTCAATGCGGATGACCACGACCGGTCCTGACTTCCAGAATGTGGGTGGCAGAGCGTTTCGTCACCCACAGGGAACGCCTTACTTGCGGGGGTTCCGGACACGTCACCGATCCGCGGCAACGCCGGCCGCACTCACCGCACCCCCTCCCGAATCTCGCTCACGTCGATCGCGCGAACGATCGAGAGCGTGGGATACGCCGGCGCGAAGGGGGAGAGATCGAGCTGCGTGCGCGCGTCCGTGAGGTTCGTGCGCAGTTCCGTGAGGTGCACCGCGCGGATCACGAGCGACGCGAGCGAGGGATCGGTCCACGTCGCGGGCGCGAGCCCGGCGAGCGTGCGCACGGCGTTCACCGCGTTGCGCAGTTCCGTGATGTGGACCGCACGGACGATCGTCGCCATCGGCGCGATGGGGTCGTTCGTGAACGTCACCGCGGTCATGAGCTCGCGCGCGCTGTACGCCGAGGGCGTCGTGCCGCCGCGCGTGGCGCGGGCGAGGTAGAAGTACGCCGTGCCCGGCGTGACCGCGGCGTCGGTCGTGTTCGGCGATGACGTCGCGAGCGTCGCGCCGTCGTTGCGCAGCACTTCGTAGCCGGTCGCTCCCGGCACCGCGTCCCAGGTGATCACGCCGGCCGATCCGTTGTAGCTCGCGGACAGATGGCGCGGCGCGTCGAGCGGCTCGTAGTACGGATTCACGCCGAGCTGCGCGAAGACGTTCCAGGACGTTGCGCCGGTGTGCAGTCTCGAGAAGTAGAAGAAGCCGAACCCGGTCGTGAGGCTGTCGTGACTCGCGGCGACGATGCCCTCGCCGTCCGCATTCGTCGCCGTTTGCTGCGCGGAGCGCAGAACCGCGCGGTACGTATCGGCGTTCGCGGTGTTGCCCGCCACCGCATAGGCGACCGTCATCTGCGCGGTGCCTTCGAACCAGACGCCGTCGCGGTCTTCGTTGAAGTCGAACCCGGTGAATCCGTCGTGCGTGTTCTTGTGCTGCGCTTCGGCGCAGCCGAGGATCGTCGGGTGCGTCGTCAGGGCGTTCGGCAGCGAGAGCACGGCCCACGCCTGAGCGTCGAGCGGAAGTTGTCCGCCGCTCGTGTTGCGCGTGCTCGGGTTGCTCGTGCCGGTGTAATAACAGTTGCCGTTCCACATCACCTCGATAAAGACGCGCGCGTGCGCCGCGCCCGACTGCCACCGCGCGTCGCCGGTCACCGCGAAGAGGCGCGAGAACGCGGCGTTGATGTCGAGATTGTGCTCGGTGCTGGCCCACGGCCGCGCGCTCGGCGATCCGTCCGGGTCCTCGACGCCGCCGAGGAAGCCCTGGTACGTCCCGGAGTCGTTGCGCAGGGCGTCGACGAAATTCGCGAGCTTGCACGCGGCGTCGAGATACTTCGACTCCGACGTCCGCTGGTGCAGCTCGAGCAGCGCGAGCGCCGCCCAGGAGTTGTTGCCGGCGTCGATGTTCTGTCCGCCCGCGAGCGGCACCGTGCCGGAGCGGCCCAGCGGCGTCCATCCGGGCGGCAATGCGATATCGCCCGACGCGTATGCGCTGCGAAGCCTCGCGCCGTCCACGGTCAGCGGATCGATGACATCGCCGCACGTTCGATCGTCGTTGAACAGGCGGTCGTGCTCCATCGCCGCGAGGAAGGCGTCGCCGATGAGCTTCGCGCGGCGGACGCTGTCGACCGACCCCTCGGCGAGAAACGCGAGGACGGCCAGGGCGTTGTCGTAGGTGAACGAGATCCGGCGCACCTCCTGATCGACGCCGCTGTTCACGCCGAGGGTCGTGTAGCTGCGGAGAAACCGCGGCTCGTTGAGACGCGCGTCCTTTTGCGTTGGATTCAATACGTACTCGATGTCGTCGAGATAGAACGTCGCGCCGGACGCGTTGTGCGCGGTGTCGGCCGACCAGCCGAATCCGCCGATCACGTAGGTGAGACTCATGCCGGTGAGATCGATCGAGAATTGCTGCCACGATGTCGTGAGCGTCGTTCGCGTGCCCGCGGCGGGCCGGCGTGCATCCGAGTCGCCGTACGTTCCGCCGACGCCGGCGACGAAGAACTCGATCTGCTCGCCGCCGCTCGCGCCGCGCGCCCGGAACGTCAGCGTCGTCGCGCCCGCGAGCGCGGTGATCCCGGCGTTGGGGACCGTGCCGCGGTTCGGCGACGGCGTGGGGTCGGTGCCGGTCAATGTGCCGTTGAAGAAATACCAGCCCGCCCATCCTGACGGCGAGGTGGCGTCGTAGGTGCAGCGAATCGACGTCGCGCCCGCGTATTTCGTCGCCGTCCACGACGCATCGAGCGTCGTCACTCCGTCGGCGGGCATTTTGTCGTACACGACGAAGTGATTGCCCGGCGAATCGGCGTCCTCGTAGACCCTGTAGCGGTCGTGGTCGCGGTCCATGACCTTCTTCAGATGTTCGATGGACGCGGCTGCGGACTGCTGTGCCGTCTGCGCGAACGCCGGCGCGACTGCGAGCACGAAGAGGGCGAGACAAGTTCTTCCGGATCGCATGGGAAGCCAGCATACTGCTGCGTATGCCGATCAATCTGCGACGCCGCGATCTGTATGCGTTTCTCATCCTCGCGTTGATGGCCCTCGTGCTGTCGGTCGACGTCCTCGGCCTCATCGGCGTCGGCGATCCGAAGGCATCGAACGCGGGCGCCGAAACGGCGAGCCTCGACGCGTGGCGATCGCTCGACGGCGACGGACGGCAACTGCTCGCGAAAGAGCATGACGTCGTCGTCTCCGAGATCCAGATGCGCCTCGGGCAGGAGCATCTGCTCTTCTCGCTGAAGTTCGGCCTCGTCGGCGCGATCCTCTGGGCCTTCCTGCAGACGCCGGTCAAGAGCGGCGCGCCGCTCGATACGACGCCGTTCGCGTCGCTCGCCGCATGGTCGGCCGTCGTCGCCGCGGCGATCGTCGATCTGCGCGTGATGGCGAATCAAAGCTTCCTGGTCACGCTCGGCGGCTGGAATCGCCAGTACGAGCAGCTCGCCCTCGGATCGAACGGCGTGCGTCTCGGATGGGAGGCCTTCCTCGCCGACAACCTGCTCGGCCAGCCGTATTACCCCGCGCTGCGGGTGAGCGGCGGCCAGTTCCTGACGGCGCTGCTGTTCTGCGTCACCGCATCGGTCTTCCTGATGCGCCCCGAAGGGAACAGCGATTTGAGGACCGCGCGGATCAGCATCGCGGGCGCGATCGTTTCGATCTTCATCATGACCGTGGTCGCGATGAGCCTGCGCCGCAATCCCTGGACGGTGCTCCTGTACGTCACGGCCGGACTCGTTGCCATCGCAGTCGCGATCTTTCTCGCGCATGAGTCGCGCCTGCGCGCCGAGGCGCCAGCTGCTGACGTGATCAGTCATCGCGAATCTTGACAGCCTCGGCCACACCGCCCACCATGCGCGGCGGTCCCGTGTTCACCGCACTCCGCAGAATCGCCCTCGGCCTCGGTGTCGTCGCCGCCGCGTCGATGATCCTGTTGCTTTCCGACCTCCAGCACCGCGAGCGCGCCGCGCGGCGGGCGCTCGCGAGGAAGCACACCTGGAAGATCTGGTTCGTGCAGTACAACGACGTCATCGACGTGAAGGACGCGGAGCGGGGCGTGCTCGACGGCCTTCGCGAGGCGGGCCTCGAGGATGGGCGCGACTTCGAGGTGAAGATCCTCAACGCCCAGGGCGACATGGCCACCGTGTCGGCGCTGATCGATTCCGCGATCACCGGCGGCGCGGAGATGCTCATCACCTTCTCCACGCCGACGCTGCAGGCCGCGCTGCGGCGCGCGCAGAACGTCCCCGTCGTCTACAACTACGTCGCGTCGGGACTGAAGGCGGGCGCGGGGAAGAGCAACACCGATCATGCGCCGAACGTCACCGGCGTCAGCCTCATCCCGGCGAACGACGAGGCGCTGACGCTGATCCGGACGCATTTCCCATCCATTCGCAAGCTCGGATCGCTCTACTGTCCCGCCGAAACGAACATGGTCAACTACAAGATTGCGCTCGACGCGTCGGCAAAGCGCCTCGGCTTCGAAGTCGTCTACGTTCCGGCGGAGACGGCGACCGACGTGCCGGACGCCTCCGCGGCGCTGATGTCGCGCGACATCGACGCCGTGCTGCAGATTCCAGGCAACCTCACCGCGTCGGCATTCGGCAGCATCAGCGAGGCCGCGCGCCGCGCGCACGTGCCGGTCTTCGCGTTCCAGAAATCGCAGGCCATCGGCGGTGCGATGGTCGTCGTCGCGCGCGATTATCGCGACAGCGGCCGTCACGCGGCCTTCCTCGCCGCGCGGATCATGCGCGGCGAGAATCCGAAGAACATCCCGCTCGAGGACTTCGGCAAAACGAGTCTGATCGTGAATCGCGACGCCGCGCGCGCGCTCGGCATCACCCTTCCTCCCGCGCTCGTGCAATCGGCGGCGGAGGTCATCGGAGAGGCGAATGGAAATCGTTAGAGAGCGCGCCGGCGGCGTCGTGCATCTCCGGCTCTCCGGACGTCTCGACAATCACTGGTCGCAATCGCTCGATGAAGCGCTGCACGAAGTAACGCGCGAAGGCGCGCGTCACGTGCGCCTCGATTTCTCCGGCGTGACGTATCTCAGTTCCGCCGGCGCCGCCGTGCTGATGAAACATCATCGCGACGCGGCCGCTCTCCACGGCTCGCTGCAGATCTCCGCCGCCTCGGAGCGCGCGCGCAACACGCTGCGGCTCATGGGCTTCGTCGAGCTGCTCATCGCCGGCGCGAGCACGCACGCGTCGCGCGCGAAAACGTTTTCCATTCCGCTGCCGCTCGATTCCGAGCGCGCGACGTACGAGAGCCGCGTGCTCGAGGGAAGAAAATCGGAGTGCTCGCTCGTCGGCGATCCGAACCTGAAGACGCAGTCGGCTCCGATCTCGATTTATCGCGACGTCTTCGCGCTCGGCGTCGGCGCGCTCGGCGCGAGTCACGATGAGTGCCGCGATGCGTTCGGTGAGTTCGTCGCGGCCGCCGGCAGCGCCGCGTACATGCCGACGGACGGCACGTCGACGCCCGACTATATGCTCAGCACCGTCGGACTCGTGCCGACCGTGCAGGCGATGTACGCGATCACCTTTCGCGGCGCTCCGAGTCATCAGCTGCGCTTCGAGTCGAACACCGCCGACGCGGGCGTTCCGCTGAGCGAGATCGTGCGCGCGTGCGCGTCGCTGGCCGGAACGCAAACCGTCGGCATCGTGATGGCGGCCGACATCAATGGCCTCGTCTGCGCGCGCCTGCGCCGCTCGCCCGCAGGCGGCGACGCCGTGCGTTTCGATTTTCCGGCCGTTCGCGAGTGGTTGTCGTTCACGCCCGAGCGCGAGTTCGCGCGCTTCAGCGGCCTCGTGGTCGGCATCGCCTCGACGTCGCCGTCCGCATCGCTCGCTCCGTTTCTCCGTCCGATCAGCGATGAGCATCAGGGCCATTTCCACGCCGTCATAACGGCGTTCCGCTCGCTGCCTCGGGGGAAACTGCCGGTGGCGGAGATCGTCTCGACGTGGCTGCAACCGCGGAGCGTGATCTCCGTCGTGCATCTGCTGCGCGATGCGAGGCCAATCGAGGGAGCGGGGGAGAGCGAGTTCCAGCGCGGCGCGTGCTGGATCTTTCCGATTCCAGACGGAGGCGCCGCGTGACGCTGCTGCTCTCCGCGTGGACCATCGGTCTGATTCTTTCCCTGCTCGCCCTCGGCGTGTACATCAGCTATCGCGTCTTCAAGTTCGCCGACATCACCGCCGACGGCTCGATCACGTTCGGTGCGGCGGTGGCGGCGTCGATGCTCACGCGCGGCGTGAATCCCGTGACCTCGAGCATCGCCGCGTTTTTCGCGGGCTGCGTCGCCGGACTCTGCACCGGCGTGCTGCACACTCGATTCAAAATCAATCAACTGTTGTCCGGCATCCTCGTGATGACCGCGCTGTACTCGATCAATCTGCACGTCATGGGATCGAGCAACGTGCCGCTGCTCTCCGTCACGACGATGACGACCTACGCGCAGAACCTCGGCCGCTGGATGACCGGACATGATTCCGCGACCGTTCTCGGATGGCCGGTGAGTGCGCGCGACGCCGGCTCGCTCATCCTCGTGTTCGCGACCGTGCTCGCCATCGCGGTGATCGCGTGGCTCTTCTTCCGGACGGAGCTCGGCAGCGCGATGCGCGCCTCCGGCGACAACGATCAGATGATTCGCGCGCTCGGCGTCAGCGTCGAGAACATGATTGTTCTCGGCCTCTGCATCTCGAACGGTCTCGTCGCATTCGCGGGCGCGCTCCTCGCGCAGTACCAGGGTTTCGCGGACGTGCAGATGGGCATCGGCATGATCGTGTGGGGCCTCGCGAGCGTGATCATCGGGCGCGCGCTGATCGGCAGCGACAGCGTCGGCGCCGCGCTGACCGGCACGATCATGGGATCGGTTCTTTTCCGATTGATCATCGCCCTCGCGCTGCGATGGGGATTGAATCCCAACGACCTCAAGCTCGTGACGGCGCTGTTCGTGTTCGGCGCGCTCGTGCTGCCGGCGTTGATGATGAAGCTGAAAGTGAGACGGCATGCTGCAGCTTCGTGAGTTGCAGAAAACGTTCTTCGCCGGCACGCCGAACCAGGTGCGTGCGCTGCGCGGCGTGTCGCTGCAGATCGAGGAAGGCTCGTTCGTCATCGTGATCGGCACGAACGGCTCGGGGAAATCGACGCTGCTCAACGCGGTGGCGGGTAGCTTCCTCGTCGATCGCGGTTCGATTCGCATCGCGGACAACGACATCACGCGCTGGCCCGAGCACCGGCGCGCGGCGATGATCGGGCGCGTGTTTCAGAATCCGTTCAGCGGCACCGCGCCGACGATGACCGTCGCGGAGAACCTCGCGCTCGCGGCGCGGCGCGGCCAACCGCGCGGGCTCGGCCGATTGCTGCCGGCGCGCGTGCAGAACGAGCTGCGCGACCGCGTCGCGACGCTGAACATGCAGCTCGAACTACGCATGCACAACCCGATCGGCACGCTCTCCGGAGGACAGCGTCAGGCGTTGACGCTGCTGATGGCAACCTGGCGCCGGCCCGATCTCCTCCTGCTCGACGAGCACACCGCCGCGCTCGATCCGAAAAGCGCCGACCAGATCGTGCGCGTGACCGAGCAGATCGTCTCGGAGCACCGCCTGACGACGCTGATGGTCACCCACTCGATGCAGCAAGCCGCCACCCTCGGCGACCGCGTCGTGATGATGAATCAGGGCACCGTCTACGCCGACTACTCCGGCGCTCATCGCCGCCAGCTGCGTGCCGAGGACCTCATCCGCCGCTTCGACGAGATCCGTCGCGACGAGCAGCTCGACGTTTCCGCAGCGGAGCTGCTGCGCGACGCGTACGTTTAGGGTGGGGGTCAGGCCTTCACTTTTCACTTTCTCTACAGCGTGAAGAGACCATGCAAATAACGGTGTTTTTCTCTACTCTTTGTGGAGAAAGTGAAAAGTGAAGGCCTGACCCCACCTCTTGCCGGACAGGTTGCCATCGTCGCCGGTGCGACTCGCGGCGCGGGACGCGGCATTGCCCGCGCCCTCGGCGAGGCCGGCGCGTTCGTCTATTGCACGGGGCGCAGCGTCCGCGGCGAGCCGTCGGCGTATCGGCGGCCCGAGACGATCGAGGAAACGGCGGAGTCGATCGTTGCCGCGGGCGGTCAGGCGATCGCGTTGCGCGTCGATCACGGCGTTGAGTCCGAGGCGCGGGCGCTCGTCGAGCGCGTCGCATCGGAGCGCGGACGTCTCGATGTGCTGGTGAACAGCATCGCGGGAGAAGACCCGAGGATGCATCAGTGGGGATCGTTCTGGGAGGCGAAGCTCGAGGACGCCGACGCGATCTTTCGCAACGGCATCCTGTCGCACATCATCACGTCCAAACACGCCGCGCCGATGATGATCCGTGCGAAGCGCGGGCTGATCGTCGAGGTCACCGAGAACGACGTTTTGTCCGCCGGCGGCAATCCGCTGACGCAAACCGTGAAGCTCGCGCTGAAGGGTCTCGCGCTGAACATGGCGCCGGAGCTGTACCCGCATCGCGTTGCAGCAGTGGCAATCACGCCCGGCTTCCTGCGCTCGGAGTCGATGCTCGAGCATCACGGCGTCACGGAAGAGAACTGGCGCGACGCGGGGAAGAAGGATGCGAACTTCCTCGAGTCGGAATCGCCGCTCTACGTCGGCCGCGCCGTGGCGAGTCTCGCCGCCGATCCGAAGGTCCTCGCCAAGACGGGACAGCTGTTGAGCTCATGGGAGCTCGCGCGCGAGTACGGTTTCACCGATTACGACGGACGCAGGCCCGACTGGGGCGCGCTGACGATCGACTGGTCGGGCCTTCCCGAGTCTTTTGTGGATTTGTTCCGCTGCGGCACGCGCGTCCAGACCGAGTGGCTCGAGACGCTCGCTCGCCGCACGCGCGCGTTTGCGGCGAAGCTGCCGACCTGAGGCCACGCGGTCGCGAGGCGACTCGCGCTCCGCAATCGGTTGGGGGAATCCGTTCTCCAGGTCCCTCCTACACAGCAGAACACCCCTCCCACGAACACGGCGGAAAGCGAGGTCACCATGGTGGAAGTGACGCTGGATCAGCTCGCGCAGCTCGCGCCCGAGGCGAAGCCGCAGTATCGCGAGGCGTTTCGGAACGGAACGGAGATCCTCACGCGACACGGGATCAATGCATCGCCGCTCCGCGTCGCGCACTTCATGGCCCAGGTGCTCCACGAGTCTGGCGCGTGCAAGGTGCTCGTGGAGAGCTTCCGCTTCTCGGTGCCGCGCATGCTCGAGATCTTCGGCGTTGGCAAGCACAGCGCGGCGATCACGCCCGAGGAGGCGAAGCTCCTCGAAGGCAAACCGTCCACGCTCGCAGAGCGCGTCTACGGTCTCGGCAATCCAAAGAAGGCGAAGGAGCTCGGCAACATCGATCCGGGCGACGGCGCGAAGTTCATCGGCCGCGGCCTGATTCAGATGACCGGCCGCGCTTCGTACGACATGTTCGGGAAGCGGCTCGGGATCGATCTGGTGGCGAATCCCGACCTCGCGATCGACCCGCGTTTCATGCTCTCGATCGCGGCCGGGGAGTGGGGCGAGAAGGGTTGCAATGCGTTTGCGGATGCCGACGACATCGTGAAGGTCACGAAGGCCATCAACGGCGGCAGGATCGGCCTGAAGGAACGACGCGCCTGGCTCGAGAAAACGAAGGCGACCTGGAAGTGACATAGACCTGCGATCGTCATTCACGATCGAGAGAGGCAGGCATGGCCCAATTTGCCCGCGGTTCGTACGGACTCCCCATCCAGCGATTGCGAGCTCGTCTCGGGCTCGACAATGCGGACGGTCCGCGACAAAAGAACATCCTGCCCGACGATCCGATGATTCAGCCGTTCGACGCGGCGCTCGAGGAGAAAGTCCGCGCGTTTCAACGGGACAACCTGCTCGCCGAGACCGGCACAGTCGACGAGGCCCTCCACAGGAAGCTGTTCCCGAACGATCCGTTTCCGGACGTGTTCGAGCGCGCCCTGATGATCGTCGGTCTGATCGAGGGACACGGTTTTTTCTCGGTGATCAAGGCCGATGGCGGTTTGCCGGATGCCGCCGGCATCACGATGGGCATCATCGGATTCCAGGCCACGAGCGGATCGCTCAACTCCCTGTTCAAAGACATCCTCAAGCCGCTGACTCCGGAGCAGCGGATCAAGGCGTTCACGGACTTCGGCATTTCCGACGACGAGCGCAAGGCGTTCGAAAAGTTCCTCGATCTGGAAGGCGAAGACAACCGGCGCGGGGCTGCCGGCGACTTGTTCCTCCGTTTTCCGAAGAAGGGCGAGCGCGGAATGCAGGTCATCGATCGCTGGCACGCGTTCTTCCGGGCTCACCTCCGCACGCCGCACGCGCTGCGACAACAGGTGCTTCACGCGCGCGCCGAGTATTTCGACAAGGCGACGAGCCCTGCGCTGGCGAAACTGTGCAAGCGTGCCGAGGACGCGGCCGCGGCGCGCGATCTGAAGAGCGATCTCGGCAGGACGCTCGCGCTGAGCGCGTGCATTCAGCACGGCAACTTCCTCGGCAAGCCCGTCGCGGCGAACGAGCGTGAGAATCGCATCGAGGGCATCATCCGGTTCTCGCCGAACGCCGGGAAGGTCCGCGCGAACTTCGAAGCCCGCCACATCGCGATCGCGAAAGGACTCGGATTTCCGAACCGTCTGTTCGTCGACGTGAGCGCGTGGGGATTCCCCGAGGCCGATCCGCCGCCGCCCGCGCGGACGCGGATCCTGTCCCTCGCGTTTTCGGATTCGCCTTCGATGGCATCGCTGCCGAAATTCGAGGCCGCGGCGGTGGCGAAGACGATCGTGCAGGACCGCGTCACCGAAAGTGCGGCGGTGACCGGACTGCTCGATGCGGTGAACGCATCGCGGACGAAGAACGGCATCGCCGACTTGTCCGCGGCGTGGAGTCCGGCGCAACACATGGCCTGCGTGCGCCTGTTTGCGCAACTCGACGAGTTGCCGCTGCAGTGCCTCGTCATCGGAGGCGCGCTCGAGAGAGGCAGGGGCGTCGATGCGATCAGAAGAAAGAAAGCACCGCTGCGCCTCGTGCAGAAAAACGGCATCCTGAGCTGGGATGCGGCGGATCTCGAGCTCGCATTCGTCCCGAAACTGCGCGGCGGCCTGCTCGTGCTCTTCATCCCCTCCGCGTTTCCCGACACCGCGCTGCGGTTTCAGTCGGCGATCGAGACCATCAACGGCCGGCGTCCGCTCGTCGTTGGCTGGAAGGGTGCCGTCGATTTTCCCGGCGTCGCGGGACCGCATTGCGGCGAAGCCCTCTTCGATCAGTTGAAACTGAAGATCCCCGCGAGCGCGGCGACGCTCGATGCTCTGATCGCGAAGGAACCGGAAACCGTCATCCAGGCGTGGGGCAGGGCCTGCCACGACGTTTTCGACAAGTCGACGTTTCAGGGGCTGTGGCGGCATCCCGCCGCGGCCGAGAAGCCACTTCTCACCTGTGCCGCGGTGGCTCCGGACCGCTCGGTCTGGACTTCGGTCGCCGCTCCGGCGAATGACGTGTTCATGAAGAAGAGCTGACATGAGAAAGCTGCAACTGACGATCAACAACGTGCCCGTGGCCCGATTCGAGGGAGAGCAGCTCAACAACCGTCCGTCCGCTCTGACGCAATGGACCCGTTTCTCGACGGTCGATCTGCGCGCTCCCGAAGGGTGGCTGCGCTTCGAAGTGGAAGACGAGACGCCGGACGAGGCACCGTCCGGGATGAGCGCCGACAAGGACGAGAAACGCGTGTCGAACCTGCAGTTCGACAACGGAGCGAAGAACCTCGGCGGCGACACGTGGGAGATCATCCCCGCGCGCCCGCTCGTGTTCCTGCGTTTCCGCTGGCGCAATCCGCTGACGCCGGCGAGCGAGGGATCGTGGTTCCGGATCGTTCTCCAGCGGATCAAGGATCAGCTCTTCGTGGTCCCGAAGTTCGCTTCGACGGAGCCGGTCGCGCCACAAAACCGCAACGCCGACTCACGCATCTGGACGTTCCAGAGCGGGAAGAAGGATTGGGAATCGACGGCGGCGATCGAAGGCAATCAGGGTCTGAGCATCGGCGAATTCGCTAGGCGCCTCGCGAATCTCGAGTACGCGGCGGCGGACGGCGATGACTGCGCGCTCCTGATGCGCGGCAACCGGCGGTCGATCGTGGAGGCGCGCGGCATCGACAAGCCGCGCCGGTTGTATCGACTGGCGTTTCTGATCGAGAACGGCCAGGACGTTCATCCGCTCGCCGCGAAGTTCGCGGCGCCGGCCGCCGCGTATCCCGTCAGCGGCAACCTGCTGCGCACGGAGAATCGCAGTGCGGCCTCGCTCGACGCGAATGCGATCGACCTCACGTGCGCGCGTCTCGCGGACCGCAGTGGCTTCGTCGTGGAGTGGAGCGGCATCGGCGGCGAGCCCTCGAATCCCGAAGAGCTTTCGCTGAACACGCTCTACCAGGCGTACGCGCGGCATTACGCGCTCGGAATGGCATCAGCGCGCAGCCGCAATCGCCTGAGCTTCGCGCCGACGCGACTCGCCGCGATCGACAAGCCGATCCGCCTGCAATTCGATGTCTCCGATGCTCCGAATGGCGCGACGACGTTGCGTCAGGTCGTCGTCGACAAGGACACAAACATCGAGTGGACCACGGGTGCGGCCGGTGAGCCAGGGAAGGCCGTCGTGTTGAGCTTCGACCAGGATGGTGCGACCTCGTCGCTGCGGAAGACGCTCGCCGGCGAGAAGCCGCCGCTCGCAATCCTCCACGTCGCCGGCACCGGCAAATCGCATGCAGGCAGTCGATGGGTCGTGAACGGCGTGGCGCTCGACGTCGACACGTTCGAACGTGCGAAGCTCACGATCCGTCAGACCGATGGTGCGGACGTCTACGGCCAGTCGCCCGTCGCCGTGGGTTTCGAGCTCGATTTCTCGAAGGCGGCGATGCAACCGGTCAGCGACGATCCGGAGATCGGGTTTGAGACGCTGTCCTCCTGGCTCGACCGCGAGCGTCCGGTCGTCATCGACGTTCGCGAAAAGCCTTTCGACGCGCGTCTCGAGATTCGCGAGTTCGCGAACGAAACGCAGAGCCGCATTCTGCGCATTCAGGTGCAGAGCATCGCCAAACAGAAAACGGATTACGTGATCGACGCCGTGGTGCTCGATCCGAGTCCGCTGACGGCGGCACGCGTGCGAAGCACGACCAGCATCGATCCGGAGGGCCTCATCGCCGAATACACGGACGACAGCGATCAGGCGCCGGAGTGGGCATTCACGAGCGGCGAAGGCGAGATGCGCGTCGCGTTGCCGCCGCAGGTCATCGGCGAGGAGATGATCAAGGGTCGTCTGAACACGATCGTGCAAGGGGCCGACGGGACGTCGAAGCGAAAAGAGGTTCCGTTCGCGGACGCGCCCTTCGATTTCCGACTCAGTCCGAATGCGCGGCTGACGCTCGACCGGACCGACATCGACACCGCCCGCGCCCTCGCCCCCTGGTCGCTCCGCCGGCTCCTCGGTCAGCGCCCCGGCGTCGTCGGCGCGAAGCTCGTGAAAGCGCAGTTCGAGCTTCTCTACGGCCTGACCACGGAAATCGAGGACATCTCCGGTCTTCGCGTCGCGGAGCTCGATGCGCTCGTGGGACGCATTCCTTTTCCCGACGAGTTTCTCGAGCTTCTCCGAGCCGCGCGCGAGCTCGAAAGCGGCGGCAGCGTCAGTCCCGACAAGACCGTCGATCCGCGGCTGCGCGACTTGCGCACGAACTACGCCGCCGAGATCGCCGGCGCCATCAAGCGGATGCTCTACCGCCCGAGCTGGTGGCCTGTGTTTCGCGACTTCACCTCGCGGCAGCAGACGACGATCACCGGCAAAGGTGTGACGAGCATGCTGCGGCCGTCGCGCGCGACCGCGAGCCCGTTCGAGATTCACAACCCGCACGACGCCTCGACGGTCAAAGACTCCCGCGCGCCGTTGCGCGGCGGCGTCGACTGGCCGTTCCAGTCGCGCGCGGTGTACGAGGAGCTCCGCTCGAAGCCCCGATCGAGCGGCGTCACCGTCGAAGGCCTGGCCTTCGGGAGCCTCGGCGGATGGGGAAAGCAGACCGCCGAATTCAACAACGGGAAGACCCTGATCATCAGCGAGACGACGCAGGGACGCCTCGACTCGGTGACCGTCATCCGCATCGGACGGATCGCGATGCTGTGGAACCGTGCACGGCACGTCATCGTGTACGAGCGTTCCACGCGGCGTGCGCCGCGCTACAAGCTCGCGCCGAACCCTGATACCGGCGACGACACGTGGGAGTTTCAGAGCGATGCGTTCGACGGATTCGCGGCGCTTCGCAAGGTCCGCGAGTACATCGAGATCACCGAGCAGAAGCGCAACTATCCCGATACGACGACGGCGCAGCCGATCGCCGGGCCGCTGAAGGCGAGCTTCTTCGAGACGACGATCATTCCGGTGAAGTCGACATGGGGCCGCGACGTCGCGTCGGGATTCGTCATCGCGCTGCGCGGACCGCTGCGTCCGGAGGAAGCGCGCTTCTTCCCATGCCCGAAGATCTTCCTGAAGCAGGCTCGCGCGCGCGGCAAGGGCGAGGGCACGGTCGATCATCAGCTGAAGGATCCGGGCGAGCTGCTGTTCTACACATCGACGCGCGAAGAGGACGGCGGCGACAGCGATCTCTGGCCGGCCGTCGCGGACATCGACTTCCCGGTCATCCGGCCGACGGCGGCATTGCCGCTGCCGTTCAAGTCGCGGTTTTCACGCATGCGCCGGCAGCCCGACGCGCGCATCGCCGATTTCGGACAGCGCCGCTTCACGATCACGGTCGATCCGCCCGAGGAGGCCGTCGATCTGATGCACGGGCGGCTTTCGGCCGGCATCGAAGCGCGCATCAGTACGGTCAGTCTCGCGCGCGGACGGATCTCCGCCGCGGCGCACGTGCCGGCGGGAGGCATCGCGGACAAAGTCGCGGGGCCGATGGCGGTCACACACGCGATCCTGCACGACGGTCTTTCCGAATTGCGGATGCAGATCGCGCAGGCGCGGGCCGACGGCGTGCAGTCGCTCGCCGACGCGCCGCAATTCGCCGCCGAGGCCAGGGCGCTCGTTGCGGAGCTCCGGAAGAATGCGACGGAGCTCGCCGCGAACACACTTCCGGCGGACGTGCCTTTTTTCAAATGGTCGGAGGAGCAGCAGGAGTGGAACCGGAAGTACAACGCAAACCTCGATGGGCAGTTCGAGACCTGGAAACGGCAGACGAATCTCGAGGGTGTCGCGGATGCCGACAAGCCGCGCGTGAAGCTCGCGGTCCTCGAGAGCGCTTGCCAGCAGATTCACCAGCGGATCAACGAGGCGGGATTCCTTCCACTGCAGGCGCTGAATCGGATCGACGTCGCGCACGAGGCGCTGAAGAAACGCCGCGACGAGCTGACCACGAGCGTGCTCGGCAGCTTCAACGCCGCTGTCGATCGCGTGGCCGCGCGTTTTTCCGCCATCGTCGCCGCGGCCGCTACTGACGAAGACGAAGACGCGGCAGTTCCCGGACTGGTCGAGCTTCAGAACGAAGTCGACGCCGTGCTCCTCGACTTCACCGCGACACTCGCCGATTTCGACTCTTCGGTTCTCAAGAACTTCGCCGACGGCCTGGGCGAGTGGTTCAGCACCGGCGCGACAGGTTTCGTCGCTGACGTGGCGAAGATCATCCGCGAGCGTGCCGGCGATCTTCGACTCGTCATCGCCGACATCCTCACCAACGTTCCGCCCGTCGATCTGGCGGAGCCGGACTGGGCGCAGTTGAAGAAAGACTGCGCGACGGTCGTCGAAGCGTTCGCCAACGATCTCGTGACCGCCGTCGAGACGCTGATCGCCGAGCTGCGCAAGCCGGTCCAGGATCTTCTCGGCGAGAACGGGCGCCTGGAGGTGCTGAACGACGCCGACAAAGCCGTGAAGAAAGCCTGTGACGACGTCGTCATGGGAACGAAGAAGATCGAAGAGTTTCTCGCTACAGCGAAAGATGCGCTGAAGGCGATCGGCGGTGAGCTCGACACGAAGCTCAAAAACCTCGGCGCGAA